>BNJU01002552.1_pt1 | contig 132465 bp, 176 predicted proteins | sample 8539281 | NCBI WGS metagenome assembly BNJU01 (sample SAMD00202456, study PRJDB9452) | human saliva metagenome | isolation source: human saliva | place: Japan
CATTGGCTGGCTGCTGAGGGTCATTGCGGAGGCCAGCTCGTCGCTGGCGTGCAGAAGCTCAGGCAGAGCGACGAGCCGCGAGACGCGCGAGGCCTCTCCAGGAACTCGTCGCTCCCGCCCGGAAGCGCAGGGCCCCCGAGCGTGTCGTCGCTGACGCCCAGGAGGAAGTCGAGGTCGTCCAGCTGACGGAGAACGCGTCCTCATCACGGGCTCGCGATCGTTCGGCCTTGCGGATGAGGTTACGGCCCCAGCGGTCAGGCGCGCTGTCAGCAAAGGCCCCAATGAGCCCGGGCTGGTATTGAGTGCCGGGAACCAGACTCAGGCTGGTCGATGTTCATCCCACCGTCGGCGAGGTAGGTGGGTCGTGAGAAAGGTGGTGAGACCTGGCCGCGCGATCGGGTGAAATGCGCTTGCCCGACCAGGCGTTGGGAGCCATGGGCATCGGAGACGATCTCGATAGTGGTCATCAGGGCGCGCTTTCTGGTGAGGCGGCCGGCGCGGAGGCGGCCGATGTCGCTGGCCAGGGGGTCGGCCGCGTCGACAAGCTGGTCGAGGATGCCCAGGCGCGCAGCACCCGGGTGACGCTGTTGAAGCTGACGTTAGGGTTGCCCGACTCGATCTTGCGCAGGTGTCACGGGTGATGCCTGCCCGCTCGAGACCCTGCTGAGCGGTCAGGCCGAGCACCATGCGCCACCCGCGCACGTGCTCTCCGAACTCCGTCAGCTGACGGTTGATCCTGTAGCCCGACATGTTCCTCCGTTCGCTGATGACGACCATCGTAGCCCGAACTGGAGAGTTGTGGCGATGCTGCTGGTCGTATGGTTCGGCGACCTGAGTGGACAACGGCTGCGGCAACCGAGGATCGCCCTCAGACGCCTGGGCCGCCCGCCGGCGGGTTGTTCAGCCTCGCGGTTCAGGGGCAGGGCGTGGCGGCCCAACCCAGCGAGGGCTAGCCGGCGACCTGGTCCTGAACGAGGCGACGACGACGGAGCAGACGGCTCCGGCAGCCACGCGATCGGCAACGTGAAGCCGACCTAAATCAGTCAGACCACAGAGGGATCGGCACTACCTGAGTGAATCTCATGCATGAACTGTTTCCGAGCCTTCATGGCATGTATCAGTAGTTCATAGCCGTCGTCAAAAACAAGGACCACGAGCTCCAGCACTCTTCCGGACTCATCGACACCAAGAACAAGCCATCGACGCGGATCATCCTCATCGCCCAGAGGGCGCGAGTTCAACACATGACCGTAAGCGTGCCACAGATCCTCATCGCCGAGATGGTCCTTCGCATAGTGCTTGCGGGCAGACCGATGAATATCAGGCTGCGGCATGAGCCCATTGTTTGACAGCGGCCCGCACGGCCTCCGAACGGTTCGCAATCCCCTCATCAGCGGCACGCTTCAGCAACGCAGCAAGAAGATCCTCGTCGAGTCGGACAGTGACAACCGTGCCAGGCCCCCGTCCGATTGGCGGGCGCCCGGGAGTCGGACGGGGCAGCTGCTGAAGGTCGTAGCCGGCTTCAGCCTCGTCCGCCCAGGCCTGGATCTGCTCATCACTCACGCGACGTCCGTGGAGAAGGTGCTCACCCATGGCAATATCGTATACGAAACTCGATCGCGGAGTCTCCCCTCTACCGCAACACTCGGCAGCCAAACACCATCACTGAACGAGACGAAGACCCGCCCTCCGACGGGCCATTGTTGCTTCTGGGCTGCCCCAGCAGCCGACCTCGTTGACCCGCAGGCGACGACCTGCTGACCAGCGAACCTGCAGCCTCGGCTCAAGAGCGGCTTTCGAAGTGTCCCCCTCATTGGCCGCAACTCGGGCGAACTCTTCCAGCCGATCTTCTAAGGGCCGGGCTCGTGGCGCTCCAGGCCAGCGAAGGCCAGTCGGTAGTAACCTCTCCCCGCGCAAGACGACGGGGCCGGAGCACGCGGCTACTGGCATTTGTTTGATCGTCCGACGACCGCGAAATAGCTGTTCGCGACCGGCGGGACGCCACCTGAGCCGGCCAGATCGTCTCAGCCCTGGAGTACCAGAGGTGGTGGTCGCCAGCACCGACGCCGCCGCAACGGCGCTGCCCCACCTGGCCAGACAACTCATCGCCCTGCACTCCCAGCAGTCCAGGCCGATGTCGCCACCCAGGCCGGTGCCCCTTGCAGGCACCCACCCGCATACACCAGGCCCCTAACCGCACGTGCCCAGGATCAGGGGTCCCTGGCCGCAGCCGTCCTTGCTGGCAGAAGACCCTGGGCAAGACCCCCAGGCACCGGAGCCCAGCTAGCCTCCCTACGCCGGACTCGCTCCCGTCACACGCCGCTCCCGGCTCATCGATCCGTGGCGAGCACATCTCCCACGGCGGCAACAAGAGGCTCAAGCGCACCATTTCCCTGTCCACCTTCACCTCCCTGCGCTCCGGCCCCGTCAGCCAGGCTTACTAGCAGCACAAACGCCAGCGGGGGGAACGTCACAACCAGGCCGTCCTCGCCTTGCCCCACCGCCGCACCCTGACTCTGCACGCCGTGATCCGCAACAACACCCCTACAACCCACAAACCATCAAAACAACCACCCGCAGCCGCTTGACGAGCCACATAAATGTCCCCAGAAAGACCTGACCACTGCGGCCCTGACACACGGCAGACCGTCACACCCATGTGCCATAACCCCACCCACAGCACCACACAACCGAACAACGAAAGTGGGGTGGGAGTGCGGTGTTTCTCTGACTGGGGGAGTTTTTCTTCCCGTGAGTCGATAGGATGGAGACCATGCCAGCAGCGAGATACTCCGAGGAGTTCAAGACCCAAGTGGTGCGTGAGGTCATCGAGAAGGAACGCACGATCGCCTCGGTGGCCGCCTCATACGATCTTGTAGCCCAGACGGTGGGTAACTGGGTCGCCAGGTACAGGAAAGAGCACGCCACCGACCAGGACCGCAAGAAGGCATCCGAGTCAGCTGAGATAGCAAAGACTGAGAGCAGAGAACAGGGAGCTGCGTCAGGAGAATGAGTTCCTGAAAATAGCAGCCGCCTCTTCGCCAAGGAACGACCGTGACCGACCGCTACGAGCTGATCAACCGCGAAGAAGGCTCCTATCCCATCTCCTCAATGTGCCGGTGGTCCAGGGTGTCAAAAATCAGGTTACTACTCCTGGCGCGACCGACCCCAGTCACAGACGGCCATTCGGAGGGAGGAGCTGGCCATGATGATTAAGGATGTGTTTGAGCGCTCGTGAGGGCACCTACGGGTACCGGCGTATCCAGGTGGTCCTGGAGCGGCGTGGTGTGCGGACCGATGGTTCCACGGTCCGGTCCATCATGAGGGACCTGGGGCTGCAGGCCGCGCAGCCACGGGCAAAGGTCCGAACTACCGTGCCGTCCCAGGACCTGGATGAGCGGCCCGACCTGCTCAGGCGGGACTTCACAGCAGATGAGCCCGGTAAGAAGCTGTGCGGGGACATAACCTATGTCAGGACGTGGACCGGATTCGTCTATCTGGCGACGGTTTTGGACTGCTGCACGAAAAAGGTTGTGGGTTATGCGATGGCTGACCACATGCACACGTCCCTGGTGTGCCAGGCCATTGACATGGCGGTACGCAGGTGCCCGATCAAGAAGGGTGTGACGATCTTTCACTCCGACAGGGGCAGTCAGTACACGTCCCAGAGGTTCCTGGACCACCTCAAGTCTTATGGTATTCGCCCGTCAGTGGGGCGTACGGGGGTGTGCTGGGACAACGCTTGGGCTTCAGTCGTTCAACGCTACGCTCAAGAATGAGAGAGTCCACCGAATGGTGTATCCCACGAAGGACAAGGCAATGAACGATATTGCCTCATGGATCGAGCTGAGATACAATCATACTCGTCTTCACTCAGCCCTAGGGTATCGTACTCCCAACGAGGTCGAAAGTGAGTTCTTGGGTCTGAAGAAGGCAGCCTGAAACACAAACAAGCACTGTCCGAAAAACACCCAGCAGTCCAAAGATCGCGAATGGCGACCCTGAGGCATCGAACAGCGTTACGGTGGGACACTTCTCCTGCCGGAAGGACAATTAGCATCCCCCATCCTGACAGCCCAGGCCCCACTGTCCCCAACTCCCTATGACTACCACCTCATGACCCACAACAGATAGAAATCAGACAGCCAACCGACATTGCCAACCTCCCGAGGATACCCGTTCAGGAACATTCCGGCTTATCGTAATCAGTTTGAGGTGGCACTACATCGACCTCCGCATCATACTCCCCAAACACCGCGACTTTTGCGGCATTACCTACAGCGGGAGACATATTGGCATTATGTCGAAGGGACTTCGAAACGATTCGCATCAGTTTTTCTTCATTCACCCTCATAACATTGACTCCGTTTTTTATCCTCACCGAATCTCTGGCCCAAATATCTATCTCGAGACTGCAACTCAGAGTCACTACCTACCCTAACTCTATCAGGAACCCAGTATTTCGTTAGTACCCCCTCACTAGGTGCTGCCAATAGAAATTTTCCAGCATCAATTTTGATGTCATCACTCTGTACTAGCTTAATGTCTATTAAATACAGGTGAGTATTGGCGACCTCCTTTTCAATTTGCTTTGTTTTGCTCGACAGAAAACGTTATACTATAGAATAGTAGTTCACCATCCTTCTTAACTTGCTCCCCAAGGCTAATGGACAATTGGGAATGCAAGTCTGGATCTTCAGACAAGGCGACATCATAGCACGACTGAGTAGGGCCGTAGCTACCTTGATCGGCACAAATATTTAGGCATTCATGATCTTCAACGGTGATTAAGGCTCTATCTATTAAAGCGGTTCGGTCACCATTGTTCTCTAAAGCAAAAATTACTCCTCCTGGACGCCAATCATCACCCTCCCTTCTGGGCTATATACTCGAACTGACTTTATGCTAGTTTTCGAATCAGCAAGCCAGCTCCGGATCTGCGGATCAACAATAGCAGTGATAGCCGCCGTACCTAATATTCCCAAGAACCCCAAAAACCCCTTCCTGCTAATGACTTTAGACCGGATGACCCCAACATGCCACCCCTGCTTTTAGGTTGTCTAGATTCTCTGATCTCTTGGTCTACCGAATTACCGTCAGCCATCACTCTCATCTCCTTCAATAGTTATTTCCTAAGCAGGCTTTACTCAACTCAGAACCCCACTATCGTGCACTGATCGCAAACTTGACAAACGCCCACATGCATCTACCTAAAGGACCATGGGTTTTATTCCCGAGATCCATCGTTATTCCCTGCTATCCTGCCGCGATGCACAAACGAGTCGACTTCGACACTGCATGCACAACTGAGGCTACAGTCGGAGCGACCGACACCCATCCTTGAAATATCAGTCTTATCGCTCGGACCCAATCTCCCCTTTGACCTCTACGTCCACAGCACGAACATCTGTCACTTCAGATTCGGCACCCCTATTACCAAACAAAACTCAAACCCAGAGAATAAGCCTCTACTTTCCTCTCTCCACAAGCTAGTTCCGCTACAGTATGATTCAACCCTCTATCGAAAAGTAGAAAATCCAAGAAACGCGAGCCGCCACTACCGCGAGAATGAAATTCCACACAACCAAGCGACATTTCAATAGCTGGCTGATGAATTTCAAGATTCACACATTGAACCTAAACTCCACGACATCACCGTCTGCCATGACGTAGTCCTTTCCTTCCATGCGCACTCGGCCGTGAGCGCGGGCTTCGGCAACGCTGCCGTACTGGACCAGGTCATCGTAACTCACGATCTCGGCCTTGATAAAGCCTCGCTCGAAGTCCGTGTGGATGACACCCGCCGCCTGGGGCGCCGTCGCGCCCTTGCGGATCGTCCACGCACGCGATTCCTTCTCCCCCGCCGTCAGGTACGTCTGCAGCCCCAGCGTGTCGAAACCAACCCGGGCCAGCTTGTCCAGGCCGGACTCCTCCTGCCCGTTGTCGTGCAGCATCTCCGCCGCCTCCTCGGGCTCCAGCTCCACGAGCTCGGCCTCGAACTGGGCGTCCAGGAAGATCGCCTCCGCCGGCGCCACCAGCTCGCGCAGCTCGGCCTGACGGGCCTCGTCGCTCATCCCGGCGTCGTCCATGTTGAACACGTAGATGAACGGCTTGGTGGTCATGAGCTGGAAGGTCTTGAGCACCTCCGCGTCAATCCCGGCGGCCTGCGCCCCGGCGGACAGCAGCGTCCCCTCCTCCAGGACCTTGAGGGCCGCCTGCGCCGTCTCCAGCACCACGGGCTCCGTCTTCTGCCCCGCACCTCCTTCTCCAGGCGCGGGATCGCCTTCTCCAGGGTCTGCATGTCCGCCAGCACCAGCTCGGTGCTGATCGTCTCGATGTCCCCGGCCGGCTCCACCTTCCCATCCACGTGGACCACGTCCGGGTCCTCGAAGGCGCGCGTCACCATGCAGATGGCGTCCGCCTCGCGAATGTTGGCCAGGAACTGGTTGCCCAGCCCCTCGCCCTCGCTGGCGCCGCGCACGATCCCGGCGATGTCCACGAAGGAGACCGTCGCCGGCACCACCTTCGCGGAGTGGAACAGCTCGGCGAGCTTAGTCCAGGCGCGCATCCGGCAGGGGCACAACCCCCACGTTCGGCCTCGATGGTCGCGAACGGGTAGTTGGCGGCCAGGACGGTCGCGCGGGTCAGAGCATTGAACAGGGTGGACTTGCCGACGTTGGGCAGTCCGACGATTCCGATGGTAAGTGCCACGCAGCAGAGTTTAGACGGCCCCTCGTGACACCGTGCGCCCCGACGGCGCCCGGCCGGGTCACGCCGTCGGCTGCCCCTCACTTCCCGGAGTTCCCTGCCTCGTCCGGACCGAGGCCCTCAGATCACCCACGAGGTGTAGAAGCCCCCGCCGGCGTTGGGCCCCTGATCCCCACCGTCACCGCAACCAGGCCCGCCGCCACCAGGATCACCACGACGCGCCCCAGGATCGCGCCACCCAGGCGCGCCACCGACCGCTTGCCGCCGTCGCGCCGTCGGCTCCCCAGCGGGTGACCAGAACAAGACAACGCCCAGCGCCCCCAGCGAGACGACCACGGCCACGATCATCGTGCCCAGACCGTTGACCTCGAACGGTTTGGCACGCACTGGCGAGGCGGCCGCGCCGCGCGCTGGTCCCTGGACGTCTCCGACAGGGGCTTCACGCCAGCAGTGGTGGCCTTGGCCTTCGCATCGCCCTGAGGCGCGGGAAGGCCAGCCGCCGCGAACACGGCCGGGTCTGAGCCCCACCACGCCAGCAGCGACGGGAAGTGGTTGTTCCACAGGGTCCAGGAGTGCCCGCCCTTGGCCGGGGTATCAACCGTCACCGAGTCCGGTTTCCGCACCGCCTCATCCATGCTCCAGGCGGTTCGGGCCGTGTTGTACGGGTCGTCCTGGGCCCCCAGGACGTAGAAGCGCATACCGTCGGGCTTGCGCTTTCCCAGCATGCTGGACAGCCCGTTCTGCGCCTGAAGCTCCCTACCGCTGTGCGCCAGCGAGCCCTCACCGGGCAGGTCGTAGGAGGACATGACACCCACCGAGCCGAAGCGCTGCGGGACGTCATAGGCGGTGCGCGCCGCGCAGTAGGCGCCCGCCGAGATCCCCATGATCATCCAGCCGGCCCGCTGGGTGGTGACGTTGGGGAAGGTCGCCTGGATCATGCGGGGAATCTCCTGCGCGGTCCAGGTCCCCACAGCCGGGCGGCTGTTGATGTTGACGCAGTCGGGCTGGCTGGCGCCGTCCGCGTTGAGCGAGGGGAACACCAGGATCGACGGCGGATACGGCCGGCATCAATCGCCTCCTGAAGCCGCTTGGGTGAGGCGAGGCCCGTCACCAGGGACTGCGGGTCGCCGACCCAGCCGTGCAGGCCCACAAGGACGTTGTAGGTGCGGCCGTCATCGGGCCGGTAGCCCGCCGGCAGGACGACGCGCACCGGCAGCTTGATGCCGCTGACCGGGCCGGTCCAGGTGGCCTCCTGCGAGCCGTCGCCGACGTCGTGGAAGGATGCCCTCCAGGCCGAGGCCGGAGCAGCACCGAAAGCGGAGGACTTTCGGCGGGGACTCGATGCGCGAGGAGACCTGAGCGCGAGGGCGGCGGCCTGGCGAGGTCTCCGACGGTGCGCACGTAGTGCATGGGCCGGTTGATGAGCAGGCCGCCCAGCACAATGACGAGCAGCACCGGCACGCCCACCATGACGATGCGCGCCGTGTAGCGGCCTACGGCCCGCAGCACCGTGCGCAGCGCGGGCGGGCGAGTCGGGTGGGCCTGTCTGCGCTGGAGGCGCCCGTGGCGGCTGAAACAGTTCGCGGCAGGAGGACTGCCGCGACGACGGTGGTCAGAACGGCGAGGACCAGCACGACCAGGATCGTTCGGAGGCTGGTCAGCGGGATGCTGCGCAAGAGGCTCACGTCCGATAAGCATGGCACCACCCTGCTCAAATTCCCCATCATCCGGGGGTAGCAGAAGGACAGTGTTTTGGTCTCCTCACCTCCGCCGCAGGGAGGCTCGGGCGGGACGCAGGACTGTTGCCCCAGGTCCGATCGGTCAGTTTTGGTACGTACCTGAGAGAAACGTGCTCGACGACGCCGGAGCAGACCGGTCCGGCGGATCGGAGCGGAGGGCCGGGTCAGGGCGGGTGGGGCCGCCGGGCCAGGCGGGTAGGGCCGGATCAGCGGAGTGGCTTGGCGGGGTGGGAGGGCGAGCCGAATCAGCCGGCTGGGCGGCCTGCGGCGGCGTGGCGCCGCGGGGCTTAAGGGTACGTAATAGATGTCGCACCTAACGGGCACCATCGGTTCATGAGCTCCTCAGCGGTCCTTCTTCCCATCCTGCTGCTCCTCGTCGGCCTGGTGATCGGGGTGGTCATCGGCTACCTCGGCGCGCTCGCCCGGCGCACCGCCGCGCACCAGTCGGAGGGCGATCAGGTGGCCGAGCTGCGGGCGCAGGCCGCACAGTGGCAGGCCCGGGCCGAGGAGCTGTCCTCACGCACCCAGGTGGCCGAGGAGCGCGCCGGGCGTGACGGCTCCGTGCTGCGGGCGCTCGCCCCCGTGCGCAGCCAGCTGGAGCAGGTGGGGGCCCGGGTGGAGTCCTTGGAGAAGCAGCGGGCGGAGCAGCATGCGGCCCTGGCCGAGCAGCTGCGGGCCACCGCCCTGCGCGAGCAGGACCTGGCCCGCCCACGGCCTGTCTGGAGGGGGCGCTGCGCTCACGCTCGGCGCGCGGCATGTGGGGTGAGGTCGAACTGGCCCGGGTCCTGGAGGCCTCCGGGATGATGCGGCACGTGGACTTCTCCGAGCAGCGCACCATCGGGGCGCTGGTCCAGCGGCGCCGCGGGCCGGCGGGCCCACCAGGCTCACCGGGCTCGGCGGCCTCAACCGCCTCAACTGCCTCGGCCGCCGGTGAGGGGGCGGCCGGCCGCTCCCGGCCCGACGTCGTCGTCCACCTGCCCGGGGACGGCTACCTCGCCGTGGACGCTAAGGCGCCCATGGACTCCTACCCTGGCGGCCACCGCCGTCCAGGGCGCCGGCGACGGGGACGAGGAGCGGCGCAGGCAGCTTCTGGAGGCTCACGCCAGGGCGCTGCGCGGACACGTCGACCAGCTCGCCGCGCGCCGCTATGACCGGGCCCTGGAGGACTCCCCCGAGCTCGTGGTCCTCTTCGTCCCGGCGGAGGCGGTGCTCTCAGCCGCCCTGGAGGCGGACCCCGCGCTCCTGGAGCACGCGCTGAGGCGCGGCGTCGCCCTGGCCTCACCCGTGTCGCTGCTGACCCTGCTGCGCACCTGTGCCACAGCCTGGGCTCGCACCGCCGTCAACGACGACGCCCGCGAGCTGCTGGAACTCGGCCGCACCCTCTACGAGCGGTTGGGGACCGTTGCCAGTCACCTCGACGCACTGGGCGGGGCACTGCGGCGCAGCGTCACCGCCTACAACAAGGCGGTCGGCTCCATGGAGAACCGCCTCCTGGTGACCGCCCGCTCCCTGGAGACCCTCGGGGAGCAGGTGGACTCCCCACGCTCATCAGTGCCGACGCCGCCCAGGTGCGCACTTTCACCGCACCCGAGCTCACCGCCGACGGGCACCCCACCTCCACGACGACATAACGCATGCCATACCTCGGCTCGTGACGATCGACGCCTCCATGGCGTCTGTCGGGCAGCGTTGTCTCCCATCTCATGACTGGTTGACACACTGCCAGAACGTTTCAATGCCCGACTGGCGGATATCTCCGCTCCATCGGCCCTTCTCGGAAGAAGACACCATGCTGTCATTCATCGGAATGATCATCACCGGCGCCGTGCTCGGAGCCCTCGCTCGGCTCGTCATGCGCGGGCGAGCAGAACATCTCGGTCCTGTGGACCATCGTGCTGGGCGCCGTGGGCGCACTCATCGGAGGCGCAGTCGCCAGTCCTTCGGCGTCGCCCACACCGACGGGATCGACTGGATTCGCTGAGGGTCTGTCGCTCGTCGCCGCCATCGTCGCGATCTCCGTCTACCCTGAGCGTCACCGGCCGCAAGTGAGTGCAACGACCCCTGAACGAGGCGTCGGGGCACCGGTCAGATGATCGGTGCCCCGACGCCGGTCATGGAGTTCAGGACATGATCCCGGCAGATGCGGAACTCAGCCGGGCTCAGCTGGTCTGAGCAGGACTCAGCGGCGCTCGCCAACAACGGCGCCGGAGACGTCAGCCTCCTCCAGGCGCACCATATGCGACCCGGTCACCAGGCGGTGCCCCAGCCAGATGGCCCCGAAGACCGGCAGGCCGATGTAGGAGGAGAGCACCGCCACCAGCTGTCCCTTGAAGACCGCCTCATAGTTCTGGCCCAGAACCACCAGGGCGCACAGGGCGAAGGCCAGTATCGGCCCCAGCGGGAAACCAGGGCGCCTGGTAGGGCAGGTCAGCCGGGTCGTTACCCTGGAGCACGTAGGCGCGCCGGAAAGCGGAAGTGGCACGCGGCGATCCCCAGCCACACGATGAACCCGCACAGGGCGGAGACGTTGACCAGCCAGACGTAGGCGGTGTCCTGCCCCACCACCGCGGTCAGGAAGCCGGCCGCCCCCACCAGCGCCGTCGCCCCCAGGGCCCGCACCGGGACCCCGTGGCGGTTGACGTAGGAGAACCAGGCCGGCGCCTGCCCCTGCAAGGGCCATCGAGTGCAGCATGCGGGTCGAGGCGTACAGTCCCGAGTTACCGGCGCTGAGCACCGCGGTGAGGATGACGGCGTTCATGAGAGCCGCCGCGACCCCGATCCCCGCCCGCTCGAAGACCAGGGTGAAGGGCGAGTAGGCCACGTCCTCGGTCTCAGTGTGCAACAACCGGCTGTCGTTGAAAGCGATGAGGAAGCCGACGACCGTGATCGCCCCGATGTAGAAGATCATGATCCGCCAGAACACCGTGTGGATCGCCCTGGGCACGTCCCGGCGCGGGTTGCGGGCCTCACCGGCCGCCACGCCCACCAGCTCGGTGCCCTGGAAGGAGAACCCGGCCACCATGAACACTGACACGATCGCCAGCATCCCGCCGTGGAAGGGCGCGTCGTCGACGACCCAGTTACTGAAGCCCGGGGACTTCCCGCCGATGATGCCGGCGATCATCGCCAGACCCGCCACGAGGAAGACGATGACCGTCACCACCTTGATGGCCGACAGCCAAAACTCCCCCTCCCCGAAGGCGCGGGCCGACAGGGCGTTGAGCGTCGTCAGCAGGGTCAGGAACAGCGCCGCCCAGATCCACGAGGGCACCCCCGGCAGCCAGTAGCGCATGACGATTCCGGCGGCCACCAGCTCGGCCGCCACCGTGATCGCCCAGTTGAACCAGTAGTTCCAGCCCATCGCGAAGCCGAAGGAGGGGCTGACGAACCGGGTGGCGTAGGTCTGGAAGGAGCCGGCCACCGGCATGTGCGCCGTCATCTCACCCAGGGACTGCATGAGCAGCAGCACCATGAGGCCAATGGCCGCATAGGCCACCAAGGCGCCGCCCGGTCCGGCCGTAGAGACCGTGGCACCTGAGGCCACGAACAGCCCCGTGCCGATGGCGCCGCCAATGGCGATCATCTGCATGTGCCTGCTGGTCAGGCTCCGGTGCAGCCCACCGTCCTCCTCCAAGACCTCGTTGGAAACCTGGCCGGAGACGCCGGAGACCACCGCGCCGACAGGATCTGGCGAGGTCACAGGGGCAGCACTGTCGGAACTGTCGGCGCTGCCGGCAGCGGGCCGCCCGCCCGACGCGGCGGGGGCAGGGCCACTGGGGGCGGACTCGTCATGGGGAGTGTGTCACCCGACCGAGGGTAATCGTCAGCATGCAACCCGGCGTTCACCTTCGGCCTGTCTCATGCCCCCTGGCCTGTGCAGAGGCTCACGACCGGCCCCGCAACCTGGGGACAGCGCAGCCTCAGCAGGTGTGGTCGGCGGCCGGCTCGCGACGCTTGTGTGCCGAGGCGGCTCCCTGAGCCGCCATGAGGTCGGCGCGCAGGTTCTGGGCAGGGAGAAGGAGATCTTTTCCGTAGTGGTGCGCACCTCCTCGACGTCGTCGAAGCCGAGCTCGGCCAGGCGCTCCACCACCTCACGCACCAGGATCTCCGGCACCGAGGCGCCCGAGGTCAGGCCGACCGTCTCGACGCCGTCGAACCAGGACGGGTCGATCTCGCTGGCGAAGTCCACCCGGTGGGCGGCGCCCGCACCGGCCTCGAGGGCCACCTCCTGAGGCGCACCGAGTTCGAGGAGTTGCCGGAGCCGACCACGATCATGAGGTCCGCCCTCGGGGCGATCTTCTTGACCGCGGCCTGACGGTTCTGGGTGGCGTAGCAGATGTCCTCGCCGGGCGGGTCAATCATCTCCGGGAAGCGCTCCGCAGCAGGCGCACCGTCTCCATAGTCTCGTCGACGCTCAGGGTGGTCTGGCTGATCCACACCACCTTGGAGGGGTCGCGCACCTCGACCTGGTCCACCTCGTGGGGGCCGTTGACGACCTGGATGTGGTCGGGGGCCTCGCCCTGGGTGCCCTCAACCTCCTCGTGGCCGGTGTGGCCCACGAGGATGATGTCGTAGTCCTTGTCCGCGAAGCGCACCGCCTGCTTGTGCACCTTGGTCACCAGCGGGCAGGTCGCGTCAATCGTGTCCAACCGGCGCTCGGCGGCCTCGGCGTGGACCGCCGGGGAGACACCGTGGGCGGAGAAGACGACGCGAGCCCCCACCGGCACCTCGTCGGTCTCGGAGACGAAGATGGCGCCGCGCTTGGAGAGGGCCTCCACGACGTACTTGTTGTGGACGATCTCCTTGCGCACGTAGATCGGCGCCCCGTAGTGGGCCAGGGCCTGCTCGACGGCATCAACGGCGCGGTCCACGCCGGCGCAGTAGCCGCGCGGGGCGGCCATGAGGATCCGCTTGCCGCCCTTGGAAGAGGGGGCCGCGGCGTCGGTGTGCTCACTGGCGAGCTCGGTGGTCGTCACGGTCACCACTGTGCCACAGGGGGACCCAGGTCCCCAGTGGTGGACGTGGCACAGTGGTGCATGTGACAGGCCAGAGCCCTCCCCGCACAGCCCTGCAGCCCTCCCCCGGTGCCGGCCGCGCGTCTCGCCCCGACGCGGGCGCCAGCCCCGGCAGCCCCGGCGCCCCGGCGGCCCCGCACCCCGGCGGCCCCCGGGAGCTGGCGCCGCGAGCGAACCTCACCACCGCGGAGAACCCGTGGCCGCTGCGGCTGCTGTCCTCCAAGATCGACCAGTACGTGGCCCGCATGAGCCAGGTGTGGGTGGAGGGGCAGATCATCCAGCTCAACCGCCGCCCCGGCGCCGGCATGGCCTTCCTCACCCTGCGGGACACGGACGCCGACATCTCCATGTCGGTGTCCATCTACGCCCGGGTCCTCGACGCCGTCCTGGCCCGCACCGGCGCCGAGCTCGGCGAGGGGGCCCGTGGTGGTGCGCGCCAAGCCCACCTTCTGGGCCAAGCGGGGCTCGCTCCAGCTGCAGGCCGACGACATCCGGCCCGTCGGCGTCGGCGACCTGCTGGCCCGCATCGAGCAGCTGCGCCGCATCCTGGCTGCCGAGGGTCTGTTCGACGCCGAGCGCAAGCGGCCCCTGCCCTTCCTGCCGCGCAAGGTGGGTCTCGTGTGCGGACGCCAGGCCAAGGCCAAGGACGACGTGCTGGTCAACGCCCGCCTGCGCTGGCCCGGCCTGCCCTTCGAGGTGCGGGAGGTCGCCGTCCAGGGGGCGCGCGCCGTCGGCGAGGTCACCCGGGCAATCCAAGAGCTCGACGCCGATGCGCAGATCGACGTCATCGTCGTGGCCCGCGGGGGCGGCGCCGTCGAGGACCTGCTGCCCTTCTCCGACGAGGGGCTCGTGCGCGCCGCGGCCGCCTGCCGCACGCCGCTGGTCTCCGCGATCGGCCACGAGACCGACTGCCCCCTGCTGGACCTGGTGGCCGACTACCGGGCCTCCACCCCCACCGACGCCGCCCGCCGGATCGTCCCCGACCTCGCTCAGGAGACCGTGGGCCTGGACTCGGCCCGCGAGCGCCTGCGCAGCGTGCTCGCCTCGCGGCTGGACGCCGAGCAGGCGGCCCTGGACCAGCTGCGGGCCCGGCCGGTCATGGCCGACCCCACCTCGATCGTGCGCGACCGGGTGATCGAGCTGGGTCAGGCCCGCGACAGGATGCGCCGGGCCGTGGAGCATCGGCTGTCGCTGGCGGCCGCGGACCTGCGCGCCGACCACGCCCGGCTGACGGCGCTGTCGCCGCAGGGGGTCCTGGACCGCGGCTACACGATTCTGCGCACCCCCGGCGGCAAGGTCATCACCAGCGCCGAGGACGTCAAGAAGGGCGACCTCATCGAGGGCGTCCTGGCCCAGGGAGGCTCGTCGCCCAGGTTGTCGGCGCCACAAAGCCCCGGCCCGCCGATATCGACTGAAGAGCAACTGGGCGCCGCCAAGGCCTCGGGGACCGTGCCCGCTCGCGGCCTGCTGGAGGCCCGAGGACGCACTGTAGGGCGTGCGGGTGGCCCCCTGGGGCGCAGTGGTCGAGGTTTACGGTGCGTCCTCGCGCTCCGGGCGGCCGGCCGCGAGGCACTGGCGCAGGCAGGTTTGGCGGAAGTGCTGACACACCTCGGTGAAACGACCTCCAACGACGCAGCAGGGTAGAAGTGCGGTCTGACGTATCGGTGCACGTCGACCGGAACCAGCAAAAGTCAGGAAGGCTCTCAGGCCCGGATTTTGTCCAGATGGGACGACTTTGGAGCCTTTACAACCAGTCGATGCCGCGCTAAAACGCTCTGACCAGTGCAGATGCGAACGCCACTGAGACGGGGCACCGTCAAAGTCGTCCCTCTTGGACACTTTTTACCCTGCGGACACTGTCTCAGACCGTCCGACCCGCCCTGCCCGGAGCCGGCCCGTGCGAGAATCGGGGGGTGAGCTCCGAGATGAACCCCGGCCCGTACTCCGACCAGTACCCAGAGGAGTACTCGCCCCACAACAGCCCCTACTCGGCGTCCTCAGCATCGTCAGGATCTTCAGCGTCATCAGCTCCCTGGCGCCGGCGGGCCTCCGGCGCCAACGAGGATGTCGCCTCGCTCAGCCATGAGCGGGCCCGTGAGGAGCTGGTGGCCGTCGTGCAGCGTCTTGAGGCGGGCTCCGTCCCCTGGAGGACTCCCTGGCGCTGTGGGAGCGCGGCGAGGCCCTGGCCCAGCGCTGCCAGACCTGGCTCGATGAGGCCCGCGCCCGCCTGGCCGCGGCCGCGCGGGAGAACCCTGAGGACTGACGAGACCCTGGGGCTGGCTGGGCATGACCCGCCCGGATCGGCGGCTCCAGGCTGCGTGCGCGTACCCGCATGCGCAGCGAATCGACCGTCTTGGCGACGTTGCCATTGGCCTGGGGGTCACACTCGTGCCCGCACGCGCGACGAACTGACCGAGTCGACCAGGGCTCCGGCTGGCGGTAGCACACTGATCGAGCGCCACCGGGCACCACAGCAGAAGCCCGAAGAGAGCCGTAGATGTCCAGCATCGGAGACAAAGGCTCAGATCCCTCCCATCCGGACGGAACACAACCGCATGATTTCAAGGTTTTCGTTCATGTGGCCTGGGAGCCGAAAGCCCTTTGTCACCGATTTGGACACTCTTGGGCGAGACGGGCCCTGAGAGCGGCGCCGGATCGGTAGTCTGTGGGCATTCACCCTCCGGCCCCGCGCACCGACCAGCGCGCCGGCCACTGCCGGGCAGTGTTGCACCACCGCGTTCCTCATCCGCCCGAGTCCTCTCACCGCCTCGTTCTGTCTCACGTCCCTCCCACGTCTCGTCTCAGTTCACCGCCACCGGACCCCGGTCCTGCACGAAGGAGTCACTCATGACCGCACCCGGCCGCCCAGGATCCGCCCTCGTCATCGGCGAGGCCCTGGTTGACGTCGTTATCCACCCCGGGCAGGAGCCCGTGGACATCCCCGGCGGCGCACCCGCCAACGTCGCCCTGGGGCTGGCGCGTTTGGGTCGTGACGTCGAGCTGCACTGCTGGATCGGCACCGACGAGCGCGGCAAGGCCGTGCGCTCCCACCTGGAGGCCTCCGGGGTCCGCCTGGCTCCGGGCGCCGACGGCGCGACGCGCACCTCTACGGCGCAGGCCACCATCGGGGAGGACCACGCCGCCAGCTACGTCTTCGACCTGGACTGGAACCCGCCGCGCCCGACGCTGCCCGACGGGAAGGCACCACTACTGGTGCACACCGGCTCGATCGCCGCGATCCTCGCCCCCGGCGCCACCACCGTGGAGCAGGTACTGCGCGAGACGCGCGCCACCTCCACCATCGCCTACGATCCCAATGCCCGCCCCCAGCTCATGGGTGACCCGGAGGACGCCCGCCAGATCGTCGAGCGCCTCGTGGGCCTGTCCGACCTGGTCAAGTGCTCCGACGAGGACATCGCCTGGCTCTACGGCCCGGGACGCAGACCTGGAGACGGTGCTGCGCTCCTGGTTGGACAAGGGCGTGGCCGTTGTGGTCGTCACGCGCGGCAAAAATGGGGGCTCTTGCCCTGTCCGCCTCGGGGTGTGCCTGAGGTGCCCGCCGACCCGAACGTCGTGGTGGCGGACACAGTGGGCGCTGGCGACTCCTTCATGGGCGGCCTGGAGGACGCCCTGTGAGCGAGGACCTCGTGGGCGCGGACCGGCGCGAGGCGCTGCGCGCCGTGGACGCCGCGACCCTGGAGCGGATCATGCGCCACGCAGCGGCCATCGCCGACATCACGGTCTCACGGGACGGGGCCAATCCTCCCACGCGCGACGAGCTGCCCTGAGGGGACCGAGGCGACGCGTTCGTAGGGTAGCCCTCGCGTTCGTACCCCTGAACCCCCGAACGCGGCTTACCCTCACGAACGCACGGGTAAGGGCCGCGACAGTGACAACGCTGGCGCCGGAGCCGGGCAGTACGATCGCGCGGGCTCAGCGCAGGATTGCGGCGGCCAGCAGGACTACGGGCACGAATCCGGCCGTCGTCAGCAGGACGGCGTCGCGGGCCAGGTCCTGGCCACCCTGTAGCGCGAGGCGTACATGAAGACGTTCTGCGCCGTGGGCAGGGTGGCGGTGACGACCGGGGCGAGCAACTGTGCTCCGCTGAGTCCCGCTGCCAGTCCGACGGCGGCGGCCAGCCCCCGGCATGACGGCAAGCTTCCAGCCCACCGCCAGCCACAGGTCGCTGCGCCGGCCCGCACCATGATGAGACCACGACCTCGCCCCGAGCGCCGGCGCCCCCTCTTCCCGGGGCAGTCGGCCTCCCGTGGTGTCGGCCGCGTGCGCCTCCGATCCCGCCTCCGCCACCTGGGGATCCTGCCCCTGGCGGGCTGACTGGACCGACTGCACCGATCGGGCCGGCGAGCCCGGCGGGGCGGGCGGCCTCCTCCGGCGCGGGCTTGCGCAGGGGACGGGGCGCCCCGGCCAGGCTCATGCCCAGGGCCAGCATCATGAGCGGCACCGCGACGCGCCCGAGCATCTCCAGGCCCTGGGCCGGATAGCCGCCGCCCCACTCCTTGAGGTCCACGCCGCCCAGGTTCGCCGCGGTCCCGGCCACAACACCCCACAGGAGCGGGTTGCGCAGCGGGACGGTCAGGTCGCCAGGCGAGACGGGTTGCCGCGGCGGGTGACGGCGTCGAGCACGGTGAAGGTGACCGGGGTGAGCACGAGGAGCTGGAGCAGGAGGATCGGGGCAATGGTGGCCGCATCCCCCAGCACGAGGACGGCCACCGGAATCCCCAGGTTCGCGGCGTTGACGTAGCCGGAGGCGAGCGCGCCGATGGTGGCCTCAGCGGTGGGGCGGCGCAGCACGAGGCGGTGAAGGCACCAGGCCGAGACGATGGCCGCGAGCTCGGCGGCCACGGCCACGGCGGTGGAGCGGGAGAGGACCGCCGTCAGGTCGGCGCGGCTCAGCGTGGTCACGAGCAGGGCCGGGGTGGCGGCGAAGAAGCAGACGCGGGTGAGGACCCCGTCGGCGTCAGCGGGCACGGCCCGGGTGCGCACCAGTAGCCAGCCGATGGCGATGACCGCGCCGAAGACGGCCAGTCCCGCCACCACATCAGCCATGGTCTCCCCTCTCATAGGGCCCCGGCGCGACGAGTTCGTAGGGTAGCCCTCGCGTTCGTACCCTGAACCCCCGAACGCGCGACCTACCCTACGAACGCACGGGTAAGAGGCCGCGGCAGTACGCCTTAGCCGACCGGTTCGAGGTCCACCCAGGTGCCGACGTGGTCGGAGATGATGAAGGACGTCGTTCCCCAGTCCACGGCGCGCAGCAGCGGGCTCCCACCTGCCGTGGCCGCCCTCATCGGTCAGGGGCAGGCCGTCGGGGCCGGTGGGCCACAGGTCGGTCAGCACGTGGTCGATGCGCCGCTTGGGGCCGGCTGCCGGGAAGGTGAGCCCCTCCCCACGGTCCGCCCCCAGCCCCAGGACCTCGACCTGCTCGGCGGAGAGGTTGTAGTCGCCCACGAGCAGGTGCGGCCCGGGCAGGCCGGCGAGCGCCCCCAGGCGGCGGCGAGCTGTCGCGCCGCCATGGACTCGCGGGTCGCCAGGTGGGTGGAGGCGACCGACAGCTGACGGATCGGCCCGCCAGCACCTTCGGGCACCTCGAGGGTGGCGGCCACCATGATGCGCTGGGAGGCGGTGGACACGTGGTAGAGCGCGGGTCCCAAGCCCGCTCACCGCGCTTTCTCCACGCTGGAGGCCCCGCGTCCCCAGGCGCTTGACGTGCCAGCCGGAGACCGGGAAGCGGGACAGGAGAGCGTTGCCGTAGCCGATCGGCCCGGACCCCGACGGCGGCACGCAGCAGCCCCAGGACGTCATCGGTCGGCGAGCTCAGCGCGGTGCGCAGGGGCCGACGGCGCAGCCCCCACCACCGGCCCGGCGTAGCTGGCGCAGAAGCGGCAGGTCGGCATGCCCAGCTCCTCAGCCAGGAAGGCCGCCTGGTGGAGGCGCCCGGAGCGTGCCTGGCCCAGGTCCACCTCCTGGAGGGTAACGATGTCGGGGGCCAGCTCGGCGATCTGCTCGGCCGTGGCCCGCATGACGGCGCGGGCGGTGGCGGGGTCGGAGATGTCGGCGCCGGCCAGCGAGCCGGTGGAGGCGCTGCCGTCCCCGGCCCCCGCGCCGGGCAGACCGTGCTGCAGGTTGAGGCTCAGGACCCGGATCATGCTTGCTCCTCCTCGAAGGTCAGGCTCACGGAGTTCATACAGTAGCGCTGGCCGGTGGGGGTCTGGGGGGCGTCATCGAAGACGTGTCCCAGGTGGCTGTGGCAGGTGGCGCAGCGGACCTCGGTGCGCACCATGCCGTGGGAGGTGTCGGTGCTCAGGGTGACCGCCTCGGAGTCGGAGGGGTCGTAGAAGGAGGGCCAGCCGCAGTGGGAGTCGAATTTGGTGGTGGAGCGGAACAGCTCGGCGCCGCAGCCGCGGCAGCGGTAGACGCCCTCGCGGTGCTCGTCGAGCAGGGCCCCGGTGAAGGGACGCTCGGTGCCGGCCTCGCGCAGCACGTGGTACTCCATGGGGCTCAGGGCTGCGCGCCACTGGGCGTCGGTGCGCGCGGCGGCCTCCAGGTCGAGGGTCGGGCCGGAGGGCACGGAGGCGGACGTCGCGGAGGGCTCGCTGCTCGCGTTGGTACTCATGGGCTCATCGTCACCCGCCCGACGGCGCCGGGCGAGATGCGTTCACGCAGCGAAAACTCACCCATCCGCTGGGGCGTCGGCTGCGTAGCGGCGGCCCGGCTCACCTGGGTCCCAGTCCTCCGCGCCGGGCGCGGTGCAGTAGGGAGCGCCCCATGGCCCCGCCCCAGGGTGACGGCCCGCCGGGCTCCCAGACCCGTGGGCCGCGCTTCTCCCTCGGCCTCCGTGGTCATGGCGGCATCGTCCCCGCTTCCCGTAGCGGCCGGGGTGGTGTCGGCGGGAGCGTCCTTCTGCTTGGCGACGATCTCCGCCGCCGCGCGGGCCACCTTCTCGGGGTCGAGGTCATGGGTGACCTCGACCTGCTCGACCTCCACTCGCGTGCGCGGCAGGGCGTAGGGGGCCTCCCGCTGGAGCCAGGTGACCAGCTCCTCGCGCACGTAGGGACTTGAGGGCGCCGACATCACCGGGATTGTCCCCGGTCAGGACGATACGCACGGTGACGTGACCGCCGACGGCGTCGAAGACCTCCAGGGAGGCCTGGCGCCCGTCCCAGGCCGGGGAGGCGGCCACGAGGCGGGCCAGCTCGGCGCGCAGCGAGGCGATGGGCACGCGCCAGTCCAGGTCGAGGGTGAAGAAGCCGGTGGCCTGGGAGCCTCCGCGCGTCCAGTTGGCGAAGGGGTTCTCGGTGAAGTGGGTCGAGGGCAGGATGAGGCGCCGGTCGTCCCAGGTGCGCATGACCACGTAGGTCAGGGTGATCTCCTCGATGGTGCCCCTGCTGATCGTCGACGACGACGATGTCGCCCACGCGGATGGCGTCGGTGGTGGCCAGCTGGAGGCCGGCGAAGACGTTGCCGAGCATGGAGCGGGCAGCCATACCAGCGATGACGGAGGCCAGGCCGGCCGAGGCGAGCAGCGATCCCATGGCGAACTGGACGCTGGGGAAGGTCATGATGGCGCTGACGAGCCCGGCGATGACGATGATGACCTGGGCGACGCGTCGGAGGACCTGGCTCTGGGTGGTCACCCGGTTGGCGCGCCCCTGGTCCCCGCCGGCCTGTGCCCCCTTGACGACGGTGGACTCGATGGACTTGGCGAAGGCGACGACGAGCCAAGTCACCGAGCCGATGAGGGCGATGGTGAGCCCCGCGTTCGACGACGACCATCGTTGTGGAGTCGCTCTTTGTCGAGCCGCAGCCCGGCCAGGGCCAGCTGGGAACCCAGGAATGCCCCGGTCATGGCGCCGACGGCGAAGATCGGGCCGGCGCCCAAGCTCCACGACCTCGTGGTACAGGAGGCGGCGCTCGCCCATGAACGTCAGGATCGCCACCACCACGAAAGCGATGACGAGGCCGATGACGGCGCCCAGCCCAGCGTGCCAGGCGATGGTGACCAGGTCGTTCGTCGTCTTGGTCACCACTTTGACGGTCTGGTGCACGTTGACCTCGGGCATGCCCGGTGAAAGTGCTGGTGGGCGGGGAGCGGAGGTGGCGGAGGGACTCGCGCTGGGATCTGCGCTGGGGTCGCGGGAGGGGTGGTGGCTGCGACGAGCATGACGCCACCTTAAGCAGCCCCGCTGTGCCTGGGCTGTGACGTATGGCTGGCAGTAGGAACAACCCCTCCCAACTTCCGCTTGACGTACTACGTGTGTCGTAGTACGTTAGATGCACGCAGGACCCTCAGGGCCCCGCCATCACGAACCAAGGAAGGAGGGTTCACATGATCAGCGCAGATGCCATTCGCGGCTACATCGACCTCATCGTCCTGTCCCTGCTCAAGCGGCAGCCGTCCCTACGCCTACGACCTGGCCAAGACCATCACCGAGGTCTCCGACGGCGAGTACACCATCAAGCAGACCACCCTCTACACGGCCCTCAAGCGCCTGGAGTCCAGCGGCCTGGCGGACTCCTACTCGGGAGTGTCCGACTCCGGCAAGTCCCGCACCTACTACCGCCTCACCTCCGAAGGCACCACCCACCTGACCGCCAAGGTCGCCGAGTGGGAGGACACCAAGACCCTCGTCGACTGCTTCGCGAAAGGAGCCCGCTGATGGACACCATCGAGACCTTCCTCGACAACATGTTCGCCCCCTACCCGACCACGCCTCGCCTAACTCGAGGCCCGCGCCGAGCTGCGCGCCATGATGGAGGACGCCTACAACGACGCCATCGCTCAGGGCAAGACCCACAACGAGGCGGTCGGGCAGGTCATCACCGACTTCGGCAACCTTCACGAGCTGGCCCCGGTCCTGGGCATCGCTCAGGACATCCAGCCCGGAGGCGCCCCGCAGGCGGCCCCCGCCGGCGCCCCGGTGGCCTCCGGCCCAGCCGTCCCTGTCGGCCCCACGCCCGTCGGCGAGCCGGCCTCCTGGGGCGGCAATCAGGACGACGACCCCTTCACCACCCCTCGTAGCCAGCATCTACTGGCCGGCCGCAGTGGTCATCTACCTGCTGTGGAGCTTCATCTTCGACGCCTGGGACATCTCCTGGATCCTCTGGCCGGTGGCCGCCGTCGCCTTCGCCATCTTCGCCTCCGTGCGCAGCTACCGGCGCGATCGTCAGTGAGTCCCTCCGCCCGGGCGCGGAGCTCACCCGGTCATGAGCGAAGGCCCGGAACCTTGTGGGTTCCGGGCCTTTCGCAGTGGCTCCGACCGGCGTCGATCCGGTGACCTTTCGATTTTCAGTCGAACGCTCTACCAACTGAGCTACAGAGCCTTGGGATGGAATCGGCCCGACCATTTCTGACCGGACCGACCTTTCCGCGACCTCGACGGGACTTGAACCCGCGACCTCCGCCGTGACAGGGCGGCGCGCTAACCAACTGCGCCACGAGGCCAGTGTGAATTCACTGTGTTATTCACTTGTGCGAATCCGTACCCCCAACGGGATTCGAACCCGTGCTACCGCCGTGAAAGGGCGGGGTCCCTAGGCCGCTAGACGATGGGGGCCAGGGGCCTTCGACGTCGTCGCGCCTCGAACCGGGATGAACACTAAGGGGACAGTCTTCCGCAGCGCAAATCCCGGGAGCGTGACCCTCCTCACCGCTCGGTTTTCGGTGGGATTCCGGCCCGCGAGGGCTCCCGGGCGGAGCCGGGAGGTCTGGCAGGCTGAGATCGTGAGCCACGAGCACCACCAGGAGCCGGACCGCACCCAGGAACCGCAGCCGGTCAGGATGTCGCAGCAGGAGTTCGAGGACGTCGTCGGTGACGCCCTCGACCGGATCCCCCGCCGACCTGGCCGAGGTGATGGACAACGTCGTCGTCCTCGTCCAGGACGAGCCCGACCCGGAGATGCTCACCGAGGAGGACTATGACGACTCCGGCCTGCCCACGCTCCTGGGGCTGTACGACGGCGTCCCGCTCACTGAGCGCGACGAGGGCTGGTCCATGGTGCTGCCCGACCGCATCCTCATCTTCCGCGGGCCCCTGGAGCGCTGGTGCTCCAGCCGCGAGGAGCTGGAGGAGGAGATCACCGTGACCGTCATCCACGAGGTGGCCCACCACTTCGGCATCCCCGACGAGCGCCTCCACGAGCTGGGCTGGGAGTAGCACCGCGAACAGTGCGCGAGCAGACCGTCAGGGTCATGACCTCGCAAGCACCCAGGGACCTGCCTTAGTGTGGCCGGCATGAACGACCGTTATCGGCCTGACACTTCCGACGCCGGCAAGCCCCTCGCCCCTGGCGCCACCAGCCAGTCCCTCGCCGCATCAGGTGAGTCGGCGGCCAGTGCTCCTGGCGGCCTTCCTGGGCACCGGCTCCCTGGCGGGATGCTCGCTGCTCCCCGGCCCTCGTCGGCCGGTCCTCCTCCCCAGCGTGCGGCCGACGACCCCGAAGCCGGCTGCGTCGAGCGCCGCCCTCGCCCACCGCGGCCACGAGCCCGACGCCGTCGGCCACCGCGACGGCCACCGCCGGGGCGCTGGCGGGCTGGAGCCTGGAGGAGAAGGTCGGCCAGCTCATGATGGTCGGGGTGGACGCCACCACCCCCCCCACGCAGTCCTCCGCCCAGGCCGTCGAGACCCACCACGTCGGCAACATCTTCATCGCCGGGCCGCACCACGGCGGGCAGCCAGGCGACCCAGAAGGTCATCTCCTCCTTCACCGGCAAGGTCGGCCCGGGCACGACCCACTCCACCCCGATGCTCGTGGCCACTGACCAGGAGGGCGGCGAGGTCCAGGTCCCTGTCCGGTGCGGGCTTCTCCGACATCCCCTCGGCGATGGAGCAGTCCGCACAGTCGCGCGAGCAGCTGGCGGCGGCGGCGCGCACCTGGGGCAAGGAGCTGGCCGGGGTCGGGGTCAACATGAACCTGGCCCCGGTGGTCGACCTGGTCGACATCTCCCGGCCGACCTCTAACGAGCCCCATCGGCCGCTGGGGGCGCGAGTACGGTCACGACGCCGCCACGGTCTCCTCCCAGGCCAGCGCCTTCGCCGAGGGGATGCGGGCCTCGAAGGTCATCCCCACCTACAAGCACTTCCCGGGACTGGGGCGGGTGAAGGACAACACGGACACCTCCGCGGGCGTTGTCGACTCCACCACGAGCCGCCTGCCCTGACGCCGCCGTCGGCGTCTTCGCCAACGCCATCGCCGCCGGTGCGCAGGTCATCATGGTCTCCTCGGCGACGTACTCGCTCATTGACTCTCGGCGCCGGCGGTCTTCTCCTCGAAGATCGTCACCGACATGCTGCGCACAGAGATGGGCTTCTCGGGTGGTCATCACCGACGACGTCTCCGCCGCCGTCCAGGTCAAGGACGTGGGCGCGGGCGATCGGGCCGTGCGGGCGATCCGGGCCGGATGCGACCTCGTGCTGGCCTCGGCGGACCCGACGGTGGCCGCGGACATGGTCAAGGCCCTCATCGCCACCGCCCAGTCCGACCCGGCCTTCGCGGCGCGGGTGGACGAGTCGGCCACGCGGGTGCTGAACCTGAAGAAGAGCCTGCAGTCCTGAAGCGCGCCGATAAGAGCATCGGCAGCGCATCGCATCGGCCCGCCCTGAGCCGGCGGCTCAGGAGGGCCGATGCGCGTTCTCAGGCGAGTCGGCTCACGCCTCAGCGGGTCTTGGTGGTGCCCTGCGGCGAGCCGTTGGACCTCGATGCGCTTGGCCAGGCAGTGGTCGGAGTCGTAGCCCTGGGCGTCGCACCAGGCTGTTGGCCTGGTCGGCGTCGTCGTAGAGCTCGCCGGACAGGGTCACCCACCAGCCGCCGACGTCGTAGACCGGCCACTGGCTGGTGTCGATGATGACGGCCTTCGGATTGGACTGCCGAGTCTTCAGGAACTCCGCGAGGATCGAGCGGTTGGTCCAGGTCTGCCCGTCGGCCACCAGGCCGACCTGCTTGGAGGACAGCTGCGGGGTCCACTTGCCCCGCATGCTGTTCATGACGGTGGGGTAGTCGTGCTTGACCTGCCACTGGATGGCGTCTCCGGCGGCCTGCTCGTCCTGCTCCTCCTGGTTGGCGTTGGAGCTCGCTGAGGAGGCGAGGGTCGTCGAGGAGTTCGTCGAGCTCTTCGAGGTGACGCTCGGTGAGGAGCCGCGGTCGAAAGAGGGCCTGACCGTCAGGCCCTTGAGATCGAGGTCCTTGGCGGTGCGGAAGTAGTGCTGCTCGGCGAAGCGCAGCGTCACCGTCCGCCCGCCTTTGGGGATGATGAGCGGGTCGCCGGAGAGATCGAAGGTTCCCGAGGCGACAAGGGAGTCAACATCAGCGCCGCCGGTGGGGCTGGTGGAGCTGTAGACGAGGACCTGGTTGGACGATCCGGCCAGGAAGTCGCCCTCGGCGCAGGAGGTCGCCATGGTGCCCTGGACCTTGAGCTCGCCCTGGCCGTCCTCCACCGAGGTGACTGTGAAGGTTGGCATGCTGGAGCAGGCCTTGACCGTGCCCGAGGGCAGGGCCGACGCGGTGGACGTTGCTGCGGCGTCGGCCTGGCCGTTCTGCTTGCCGCCCTTGTCGCCGTTGCTGTCGGCCTTGTCCTGGGAGGTGTCGGAGGAGCCCCCGTCCTTGCCCTTGTTGGCGAAGTAGTTGCCGGCCCACACTCCGCCCGCGCCTGCAGCAACGAGGACGACGACGACCAGTACCGCCACCAGAATTGGGCGACGCGATGTGGAGGTCTTCGTTCTCTGAGGTGGTGGCGGCTGAAGGTTGAGGCTCCCGGCGCCGTTCCCAGGAGTGGAGCAGGAGCCTGGGCTGATGGCGCTCCGGAGGAGAATGCCTCGCCCAGGCGCCGCTGCCTGCGACCAGCGGGGGCTGGGCGACGGGCTGAGTCTGTGCTCCCGCAGGGCGGCGGGAGCCGCCCGGCCGATGCCGTTACTCCGGTGGCGTCGGTCGGGGCTGCTGCGGCACACCGGCGGGGAGCACGGCGGCCTCGGTCTGGTGACCGGCATCCTCATCCGACGGCGGGGTCTCACCGGCTATGTGGTCCGGTTCTATTTCCTGGCGCTCCGGTTCAGGGGCGTCGGACGGTGCCTGCGCGGCCGGGTCCTGCACGTCGGTCTCTGATGCCTCGGGGACTTCAGACTCGCAGCCTTCGACGTCACTGCCCGACGCCGTGTTGTCGACGGACTCAGCAGCATCGACGGCGTCGGTGGGGTCCTCGCCAGTCGACTCATCGCTTGAGGGGTCTTGCGTGGACTGCTCCTCCTGATCCCGGCCCTCGACGTCGTCGACAGGTTCCTCGCCGTCCTGCTGGGGCTCAACCTTCTCCGAGACCTTGTCCGCAGTCGTGTCCGTGGTCGTGTCCGCCTGATCATCCTGTGTCGGCTCACTTGACTGGTCAGGTGACTGATCAGGAATCGGCGTATCTTCCCCTGTCGGTTCAGCGTCGGCCGCATCCGCAGGTTCCTGCGTGTCGCTACCGGTCCACGACTCAGTCGGAGCCTCCTGGACAGCTGCGGACTCGCCGCCCCCTGAGGCACCGGCTGCCGCCTCATGAGAGAGATAACCACGTGCACGGAGGTTGGCGAGGACCTCCTCGTTCCCGGTGCTGGCCAGCCATCCGAGCAGGTCCGCATAGGCCGCGGGATTCCTTGACAGTGGCTCCCACAGGTCAGGCCGGCTCTGCGCGATCGCAGCCTGCAGCGCCTGGTCAGTTGTCTGGGCAGCCAGGTTCGCATCGGCCTGATGTGCCGCCATCATGAGCTGAACAGAGTCCATACAGAGTCCTTCCCCGGCGAAGCGTGGACGCGATGGTCCAACGAAGGGCCTTTCAAGCAGTCAGCGGCAAGCGTAGCGCCAAATCTACCTGGAAGAAAACTAGGGCACTTCAGGGGACCCCGACTTAGTCATCAACCGACGGGCTGACAGCATCAGCGCGAGCGACCATAGCCACCTCTGCCACCTCTGCTCTCAGACTGAGTGGGACGGGGATTCGCCTTCCGACGATTCACCCCCGATGTGCGAGACACATCTTCCTCCTGAGGTTCAGCCTTCCTAGAGGAACCTCTCGACTGAGAGTTTCGAGTTGGCCTCACACCAAGACGGCGCAAGGCGCCGGTAATATCCTCAGAAGTAAGTGCTCCCCCTTCGCCGGTGGGTTCAACAGTGATACTTCCCTCCACGCCAGGGACTCGCACCGTTACGGTCGGGTTTGATTGCTCAGGCCCACTTACCGCACCTTTGAGAACCTGGTTGACCCGTTCAAGTCCGGAACTTCCGGGGGGTGTTACCCCTAGGTCTGGAGGAGTAGTTTCAGACGCCACCCGCATCTCCGGAGCTCCTTGGAGAGAAGTTCGAGGTGCCCTGAGCGATCGATGTGCTCGACGATTGTCGGGCTCAGGGGGACTCCGATGAGCAACGAACAGATTGACTTCCTCAAGCCCCTGGCTCTGACAAGCAAGCTGATGAGTTGAATCCGCATTCTTCACGCATTGTGAGATCTCGCCACCGTCCTGTCCCTATCTCGAAGCAGGACATCACCGCGTCCCGACGGAGTGTACCGGGCACCAGCATTACCCTGAGAACGAGGAACCTCCCATCGCATTCTGGCACCCTCGAGGCATAGCTCAGACGGGGTATCCACAGCCACGATGGAGACCTGCCGGTATCCAGCTCCTTCAAGTTCGCGAACCAGCGTGGGGCCCTGGCCGACTGTGGGGCTCTCCATCCATCTCAGCGTCCCTTCCACCTTGATGTCGACCTGCGTCTCGATCAGGTCTCTACGAACCCTCATCCGCAAGTGCGGTGGACAGCGGATGAACCAGAGTGGATAGCTCACCCCGCTGCAACTTCCTTCCCATCCTCCAGAGCATCCGGGGCAGCGACAGAGATAAGGTGATCCCAGTGTTCTTTTCGCTCCGGCCAGCAATGCAGGATCTACGTCGATTCCTTCAACCGGGAACCCCAGAAGGAGCTGTTTGATGTCATCGGCGTCCACAGTGATGAAGTTGGATTCGTCGACCCCCAGCTCAACACTTCGCTCAGGTCCTAGCGCCTCATGGACGGACTCTACTCCACGGCTTTTTCCCGCACCCGGGGGGCCCGCCATAACGATAGCCCTGCCACCACGCACCCCTTCAGTCTGCGCACGTCGCATGTAGGCATCACTAATCGATTTTCCCGAGGTAGCTCCACAGAGAGCCTTCTTCTTGAACTCGCGCCAGCGTGTGGTCGCGGGCGAGCTGCTGAACAAGGCTCTCGACCGACTCCCCGACCCTCGTCATCAGCGCTGAGTCCGAGGATGTACCCGGCAACGATGCATTCAGACGATCCCTCAGAAGACATCGGCTCTCCTCGGCATCGCATCGGTGATCGATTTTAGTTCACCGAACTCCTCACGGGAGATATAGGAGTGATTTCGCAGCCATATCACATCATCCCAGTCACCATAGTCGATGGCATCAACGACCAGACGACTGAACGTATAAGGCCACGAGCGTAAACGCTCCATCATCTCTTGGTCACTGATTTGCCCTGCCGCGCGACGCCACCCCAGTTCCTTCGGGGTGACCGGACAGGCAGTTCCCTCCGTCTTCATGCGCTCACGAACAGCCTTCACGCCCCCAACGTGGACACCCTGATGCGCAGCAATACGCTCATCATCCCAGCCATCACGAATAAGACTCTCGGTTGCACGCCGACTCTCGATTCTGGACAGATGCACAAGTGCGTCTTCTCTCAACTTTTCTGGAGTTGGCTCCGGCGGGGGAGTCCAGCCTGCAGGAGGTCCCGGAACAGGGACCTCAACATGATTAATTTTCCTACCCTCATTCCTCATGGATTTTCACTCCCTCGGGGACGATAGATTTATTGCACCCCTAGGCTATCCCCTTCACCTACACGATCACCATGGCAGTACTACCCATTCTCCGTACTGAGAATGTCGAGGGATCGACGTTACCCTCAGCTCCGGGGGCGGGGTTATCGGCGTGGGTGGTGGGCTGGGGTGGTGCGGGTGGGTGCTTGGGTGGGTTAGCGCTGCTGGTTGCTGCTGGCGGAGCTTGTCGAGCTTGGAGGAGATGCCGGCTAGGGACGGCGTCTCGCTTGGGGGTCGCCGGTGGGGGCCAGGAAGGCCTTGATCGGGTCCTGGGCCGCCGCGCGTCCACAGGGAGGCGGTGGCACCGGCCGAGCGAGACGCCGAACGGGACGTGGACCCGGGACCCCGAACGGGACGTGGACCCTCGACGCTGTCCTGGACGTGGTGTCGGTGCCACGCCCACCAGCACTGCGACTGGGAGCGTCCCCAGTACTGCGACTGGGCGTCTCCCCGCAGCGGCTGGGGGTCCCCAGCTGGTGCTGCTGGCTGGGGCGCCGGCTGTGCCGGCGCAGCTGGAGTGAGGGGCCGGCCTGGGGCCCTGAACGGGCCGGGGCAGGAGGCGTTCTTGTCCTCTGGCTGGCCTGCAGACGCGAGGAGGCCTCAAGCCAGGCGTTAGCCCCCGAGGCACCCGCCCCAGCAGCACCCCGACCCGACAAACCCGACCCGCCAGCCTGAACAGGCTGCCTCGGCTGGGCCGACCGACCCGGCTGGCTCGGTTGGGCTGGCCGACCAGATGGCCTGACTGAACCGGCTGGCTCTGCCGTCGCTGGGCCGACCGACCAGACTGGCCCGGCTGGCCCGGCTGGGCTAGCCGGCCCTGCCGGCCAGACCGGCTCGACTGAACCGGCTGACCCGGCCTGCCCGGCTTGCCCGGTTGGCCCGGCTGGGGTGGCTGACCTGCTGGGCCGGCCTGCCCGGCTGACCTGGTTGGGCTGGTTGCTTTGGGGGCCGTGGGCGAGGCAGCCCGCTGTGAGCGGGCCGGCGCCACCGGCGGCTCCGCAGACACCGGCGGCACAGATACGGCGGCGCGGGACCGCCCGGCCCCAGGCGCCTGCGCCTGGGCAGGCGAACCCAGTGCGCCCCCCATCAGGAGCACCCGCGCTCAGGGGCACCCCTGACCAGGCACCCTCACCGGGCGCACCTCGCACCTGGGGTGCCCTTGTCTGGTCTGGTCTGCTCAGGGGCGCTCGCCTCGGGACCACCCCGTCTGGCCTGCTCTGCTCGGGAGCGCTCCTGTCAGGGAGCTGCCCTGTCTGGGGCGTTGAGGTCAGGGGGTAGGAGCCGACATGGAGGGCGAGGAGTCCGTGGGCCGGGCAACCTGCTCCGCCGGACCAGGGAACCGGCTGACCTGCCACCGGAGCCGAAACCGGCGCCTCCGGCGCACCCCGGTCGGGCGCGCCCGATGTCCGGGGCACTCCCTGTCCAGCCCAGGCCCGCATCCAGCCTGGGCCCTGTCTCGGGGGCCCATCTCCGGGGCCACTGTCCCGGGGTAGGGGCTCATCACCGAGCCCAGGCGCAGTCCAGCCCGTCTGGGGTGCGTGTCCCTAGTCTGTCTGGGGTGGGTGCGTCTGGGGTCTGTGCTGGTGGTTGGGTCAGGGCCTGTCGCAGCTCGTCGCGGGTGAGGTCCTCCAGCCCGCCGGGGCCACCCGAGCACCTGGGCCAGGCGGTCAGACAGCACCTGCAGAGTCAGTGGGGGCCCTCGAGGAGAAACCGCCTCCCGCTCAGCCAGGCTCCGAGGCTCCAGCACCTCCCAGCCCGCGTTCAGATCTCTGGACAGGTCCGGGGAGTCAGTCAGCACCACCCGCATCCGCAGCAACCGGTCCCCCTGACCAGCATCCACCGCCGCCTGAGCCGCAGCACGAATCAGCTCCCTGGGACCCCTGAGCCGTCTGAGACCCCACCGCCGAGTTCGTCGCCCGGTCCCCCAGAACCACCACACCCCTCACCAAGGAAGGCCCCTGCGGACCAGACAACAGCTGATCAGGATTGTGCAGCACCGCCAGCTCCTTCATCGCCCGACGAGCCCACAACCCCGCCACCTTAGGAGAAAAAAATGATGCCGGCCCTTCAGGTCTTGGCGAGCTTGTCCCTGGAAGTCCCTGGCGGATGTCTGGTGTGGCTGGCTGGGGAGCGCTTGCGCTCATCGAAGGTAGCCATACCAGCCAGGATCTCCTTAGCACTCATCAGGCTCAGAGCCGTGAACTGCCCATCGAGCTGACGCGTCATCTCCCCGGCAGCACACGCGAGGAGCGACTCGGCCCACCCGTGTGGTACGACACCACCACCGGGGCCCACCTTGTCACACCACTGATCAGCCCCTCACCTGGGCACCAGCCGCCCTTCAAGGCAGCAGGCCCCTCCCACACCAGCACCGACCGGCCCCCAGCAGACCCCTGGGGTAAACATGTCCCCAGCCACCAGACCACCACCAGCACCAGACACACCAGCACCCCGCCCGGGGCCAGGCCGACGCGAACCCGCCGCTCACAACCCACCCCCAGAACCGTTCCAGACCAGAACCATCAGGACCAGCCCTGGCCACCAGGACCATCCTAGGACCATCAGGGGGCTTCGTCAGGGTCGCCGGGGGTGCCTGTGTGCTGTCAGGGTCTGTGCTGTTGGGTATGGCTCCCTGGTCGATGAGGAACTGGGTGGCGGCCCCGCCCCAGGCAGCCATGAGATCCAGCCCCCAGGTACCTGGGGGTGGACTGCGCCAGGCCCACCAGGTAGGGCACAGCCTTCTGCACACTCAACCGATCCGCACTGACCTGGCCACCAAAGCTCAACGGCGGCACGAAACCCGAACACCTCGTCAGCCCCAGGCACCCCCAGACGCTCAATCCCCTCCACAGCCAAAGGCCGACCCGTCACCTCATCGTCATACAGATCCTCAAGCGGGCTGGTGAAGGTGATGCAGCCTATGCGCTCCCTGACAACCGGATCAGTCATGTTCTCCGCAGCGGAGGCGTTCGGGGAGATCTCCCCGGCGATGACGTCGATGTCCACGGCCGGCCCGGAGATCTCCCCCCACAGACGCATCCACCCCAGGGCGGTGCGCGTCAGGCAGTGCCAGCGCTGAGGGCGGGAAGGGAAGCTCGATGCCCTCCAGCCAGGCGTCCACCACCGGCGCCCACTCAACAGGATCCGTGATCCACGAGCGTCCCTGCCCAAAACCATCAAACCCGAAACGCCTCCAGATATACAGAACCGACTCAGGAAACACACCCCCAAACCGCTCAAAGTACTCCTCCGGCACCACCCGACCCACACCCAAAGGAGGCATGTCCTGATAGTCAAGCAGATCCTCCTGAATCTGCTGCTCAATCCACTCCGGACCCCACTCAAGATCCTCATCCCTCACAAAACCCATGACCTACATCCTTTCCCTAGTCAGCAAACCATCCACAACACTCACCACAGCCACCACCGCTCACCACCCACCCCCAAAAACCAGAACCAGCAGACCCACCCAGGACCACCAGAGTCGCCGAGGGTGTCGAGCGCTCGCACCCTGAGCACCAGGGACCACCCTGGCCACCCGGAACCAGCAGGGCCCAGCCCTGGCCACCAGGGGCTTCCAAGGTCGTCAGGGGTCGCCGGGGGTGCTTGCAGCCAGCCTGTGCCGTCGAGGTCTGTGCTGTTGGGTATGGCTCCTTGGTCGATGAGGAACTGGGTGGCGGCACCACCCCAGGCAGCCATGAAGTCCACCCCCAGGTACCTGGGGGTGGACTGCGCCAGCCCCACCAGGTAGGGCACAGCCTTCTGCACACTCAACCGATCCGCACTGATCCGGCCACCAAAGCTCAACGGCGGAACGAACCCGAACACCTCGTCAGCCCCAGGCACCCCCAGACGCTCAATCCCCTCCACAGCCAACGGCCGACCCGTCACCTCATCGTCATACAGATCCTCACGCTGGGCTGCGTGAAAACTCAATGCAGCCAGCTGCGCTCCCTGACCAGGACCGGATCAGCCATGTCCTCCGCCTCAGAGGCATTCGGGGTAGATGTCCCCGTCGATGACGTCGATGTCCACGGCCGGCCCGGAGATCTCCCCCCACAGGAGCATCCGCCCCAGGGCGGTGCGCGTCAGGCAGTGCCAGCGCTGGGGCGGGAAGGGCAGCTCGATCCCCTCCAGCCAGGCGTCCACCACCGGCGCCCACTCAACCGGATCCGTGATCCACGACCTCCCCTGCCCAAAGCCGTCAAACCCGAAACGCCTCCAGATATACAGAACCGACTCAGGAAACACACCCCCAAACCGCTCAAAAGTACTCCTCCGGCACCACCCTGACCCCACACCCAAAGGAGGCATGTCGTAGTAACCCAGCAGCCCCTCCTGGATACTGCTGCTCGATCCACTCCGGACCCCACTCAAGATCCTCATCCCTCACAAAACCCATAACCCGCACAGTAACACCCACCACACCACCACACCCCACAAACCCACAAGCAAAAACCCCCACCCCCTATTCCCACATGGTTGTCTACCACCGGGACGCGCACATGGCATCTGTCAGGGGACCTCCCCGACCCCCGGGTCAGGGTCGAGCGGCCGCGCTCAGGGGCCGGTCCTCCGCCAGGAGGATTCACCGTCCCATACCGCTGCCAGACTGAACCTATGAGTAACTCCGCCCCAGTCGCCGTATCCTCTGTCCTCACTCCTCACCATCCGGTGGACGACCCCGTGGTCTCCGCGCGCAACCTCACCAAGGTCTACGGCCGCGGATCGGGCGCCGTCACAGCGCTCGACTCCGTCAACGTCGACATCGCCCGAGCCCGCTTCACCGCCATCATGGGGCCGTCCGGCTCCGGCAAGTCCACGCTCATGCACTGCCTGGCCGGCCTGGACTCGATCACCTCCGGGAGATCATGCTCGACGGCGACATGGTCTCCTCCATGAACCAGCGTCGCCTCACCCGTCTACGCCGCGAGCGCATCGGCTTCATCTTCCAGTCCTTCAACCTGGTCCCCACCCTCACGGCGGCGGAGAACATCACCCTGCCCCCTGGATATCGCCCGCAAGAAGGTCAACCCGCAGCGCTTCGACCAGGTGATCGACGCCGTCGGCCCTCAGGGAGCGCCTGTCCCACCGGCCCGCCGAGCTCTCCGGCGGCCAGGTCCAGCGCGTGGCCTGCGCTCGGGCGCTCGTGGGCGAACCGGCGGTCGTCTTCGCCGATGAGCCCACCGGGAACCTGGACTCCCACTCCACCGACCAGGTCCTGGAGATCCTGCGCCGCAGCGTCGACGACCTGCGGCGGTCGGTGGTCATGGTGACCCATGAGCCGGAGGCAGCCGCCTGGGCCGACACCGTCATCTTCCTGCGCGACGGGCACGTCGTCGCCCAGCTGGACGAGCCTGACCGCGACCGGGTCCTGGACGCCCTGCGCGAGCTGAGCGAGACCGAGCCTGCCCCCGCAGCCACCGCTCAGAGCGCCGGCTCGGCCGCCGAGGGGCCTGAGCCGTGAGACGAGTCGCCTGGCGCCCGTGCGCGCCCACGCCAAACAGTTCTTCCTGACCACCTTCGCCGTCATGCTTGGGGTGGCGTTCCTGTCCGGCACGCTCGCCCTGCGCGCCTCCATGTCGGAGACCTTCTCCAAGCTGACCTCGTCCACCATCACCTCCGACCTGTACGTCCAGGGCCCCAAGCTCGCCAGCAGCGACGACACCAGCTCGTCGAAGTCCCTGCTCACCCAGCCCATCGACAGTGCCCTGAGCGAGCAGATCAAGCAGATCGACGGCGTCGAGACCGCCAACCCCGGCGTCCAGATGGTCGGGGTCCTCGTGGAGCCAACAACGCCCCGGTCACCACCACCGGCGCCCCCACGATCTTCATTCCGCTGTACGACAACGAGAAGGGCCTGACCTGGGTCCAGGGCCACAAGCCTCAAGGGGCCGGTGAGATCACCCTGGAGTCCGGCGCCCTGAAGAACTCCGGCCTCAAGGTCGGGGACAAGACGCACATCGTGGTGCAGGGCGCACCCACCGAGGTCACCGTGGTCGGCGAGTTCCACTACGAGTCCTCCATGGCCAGCGCGACGGTCGTGGGCGTGGACCCGAACTGGCTCATGCCCATCGCCGCCCCGAACGGCAAGGTATCGAACATCTCCGTCGACGTCGCCCAGGGCGCCTCGGTGGAGACGGTCAAGTCCGAGATCACCAAGATCCTTCCCGACGGCGCCCAGGTCCAGACCCGCGCCGAGGTCATCAAGGAGCAGAACCGGGCCATTGAGGAGCAGCTGGGCTTCGTCCAGGTCTTCCTGCTGGTCTTCGTCGTCGTCGCGATGTTCGTGGGCTCCTTCATCATCATGAACTCCTTCGCGATGAGCGTGCGTCAGCGGGTCAAGGAGTTCGCCCTCCTGCGGGCGGTCGGGGCCTCGCCCGCCTCCGTGTTCGGCGTGGTGTTCCTGCAGGCCGTCGTCATCGGCGTCGTCGGCTCCGCCCTGGGCGTGGCCGCGGGCGCGGGCCTCCTGGCCGGCCTGTCCGCGCTGCTCGACGCCGCGGGCATGCCGCTGCTGGAGGGCACGGGCCTGAGCGGGACGATCATCGCGGTCTCGCTGGCGGTGGGGCTGGCCGTCACCGTCGTTGGCGCTCTGCTGCCGGCTCGGGAGGCCGCCCTGACCCACCCGGTGGAGGCCATGCGCGGCGTGTCCGGCTCCCGGGAGAAGTCCCTGGTGCTGCGCACGATCCTGGGCAGGCTGCTGCTGGCGGCCGGGGCGGCCGCGATCGCCGCCGCGTGGGTGCACGCGGACCTGCCGCAGCGCGGCCTCATCATGGGGCTGGGCGCGGCGGCACGGTCCTGGGACTGCTCATCGTCTCCCCGACCCTGGCCCGCCCGGTGGTGGCCGTGCTGGGTCTGCCCTTCCGGCTGCTGCGGCCCGCCGGGCGCCTGGCGGTGCGCAACATCGTCCACAACCCGCGCCGTACGGCCAACACCTCCGGCGCCCTCATGGTGGGCATGGCCCTGGTGTGCGCCGGCGCCACGCTGGCAGCCTCCTTCCAGTCCTCGACCTCCGACGAGATCGACAAGTCCCTCAAGGCCGACCTCGTGGTCCAGCCCGCCACCATCGGCAGCCTGAGCACCCGGCTCTCGGCCGACAAGGCCAAGGAGATCGCCGCCATCGACGGGGTCAAGGAGACCTCCTCCTACTCCATCTACACCGACGCCGTCACCAAGCCCGACGGCAGCCAGAACGCCACCGCCACCGTCATCGTCGTCGACCCCGGCACCTACTCCAAGGCCTACGACGTCTCCGCGAGCGCCGGGTCGATGAAGGATCTGGACGCCACCCACGTGGCTGCGAAGAAGGACGAGGGCCTCAAGCTCGGGGACAAGGTCTCCGTCACCGGCCCCACCGGGTCGGTTGAGGCCACGGTCAGCGCCGTCGTCGACCCGAAGGGAACCGGCGGCAACTACTACATCTCCCCCGAGCTGGCGGCAGCAGTGGGGTCCTGGAACTCGCCGAGCACCAGCACGGACCCGGCCCATGTCCTGGACTCGCCGCAGGGCATGCTCCTGACCCTCGAGGAGGGCACCGAGCTCGACACGGTGCGGAACAAGGCCCGCGACATCGTGGCCGACACCTACCAGTACGCGGTGCGCGACGCCAACGATATCTCCGACCAGGTCGGCCAGCAGATCAACCGGATGCTCGCCGTCCTCTACGACCTGCTGGGGCTGAGCATCGCCATCGCCATCCTGGGCATCGTCAACACCCTGGTGCTCTCGGTCTCCGAGCGAACCCAGGAGATCGGGCTCATGCGCGCCGTCGGCCTGGGCAAGGCCCAGCTGGCCGGGGAGATCATCACCGAGTCGGTCCTCACCTCCCTGTACGGCACCGTCCTGGGCGGGGCGACCGGGGTGGTCCTGGCCGCCGCCCTCAAGGAGGTCCTGGAGGATCGGGGGCTGACATCCCTGAGCATCCCTGGGGCCAGATGGTGGGCATGCTCGTGCTCTCCCGTGGTGGTCGGCGTCATCGCGGCCCTGTGGCTGACGCTGCGCGCCTCCCGGATTCCGTCCTGGACGCCATCGCCACCGAGTGAGCAGCGTGAGCCGAGTGAGCCCGGCGCGCACGGTGAGGCGTCCGCGTCAGGCGGGCCCCGCTCACCCGGCGCCCCGGCCGACCCCGCGACGGGGGCGGACCGGGGCGCCGGTACGTCGCGTGCCCCCGGCCCGGCGGCCGTCCGAGCCATGCCCGGCGGGTATTCCCGCGCCCGGTATCTTCCTTGTCACCGCCCTTCCCCTGCCGCGCCGGCTTCCCTCCGATAGCCTCGTACGATCATGCCCGATCGTCCTCCCGGTCGTTCCCGACCGTCCGGCAGCGCTGTCCGCCCTGACTGCACGGCCCCTGCAGTCCATGACTCCCGACGCCCCACTGCCCCATCCCCCGTCCCTGGGGGCCGGGGCGCTTCTGCGCTGGCTGCTGCGACGCGCCGCCGTCCCGGTCACCCTGGCGACCCTGGCGGCCCTGCACCTCCAACATCATCCAGGCGATCGTGCCGGCCTTCCTGGGGCAGGCCCCTGGACGCCGGCATCGAGAACGGCCTCAACGGCCGCGTCTGGGGGCATCGGCGCCCTGCTGCTGGTGCTGTTCGTCGTCTACGCCGTCGGGGACACGATGCTGTCCTACTTCGGGGTGACGGCCTGGATGCGCACCGGCTTCGACGTCGACCGGCTCGTGGGCCGCCAGATCTCCGCCACGGGCAAGGACCTGTCCCGGCAGGTCTCCACCGGTGAGGTCGCCACCATCATCGCCTCCGACGCCGACTACCTGGGCAAGCTCATCGAGTACCTGCCGGCCCTGCTGGGGCGGCGGCCAGCTTCCTCGTCGTCGCCATCCTTATGCTGCGCACCTCGGTGAGCCTGGGGCTCATCGTCATCCTGGGCATGCCGCTGGTGGCGGCCATCGTCACCCTGGTCATCCGTCCCCTGCAGAAACGCCAGGCCGTCCAGCGCGAGGCCCAGTCCGCGGTCACCACGATCACCACGGACACGGTGGCGGGCCTGCGGATCCTGCGGGGCATCGGCGGGGAGGACGTCTTCGCCCGCCGCTACCGGGACGCCTCCCAGGAGCTGCGGCGCCGCGGCGTCGAGGTGGCCTCCTCCCAGGCCACCCTCATGACCCTCCAGGTGCTGCTGCCCGGGCTCTTCGCCGCCATCGTCGTGTGGGTGGCGGCGCGCATGGCCGTGGCCGGCAGCCTCACCCCCGGCGGGCTCATCACCTTCTACGGCTACACCGCCTACCTGTCCTGGCCGCTGTGGGTGTTCACCAGCTCCGTGCAGGACTACACCCGGGCCGTCGTCGGCGCCCGGCGCCTGAGCCGTCTGCTGGAGGTGGCGCCGGCCGCCGGCAGCCCTCGTGGAGCGCCTCAGCCTGGACCCGGCCGCCGCCCACCCCGTCAGCGGCGACCTGGTGGACACCGGCAGCGGCCTGCGACTCAAGGAGGGCCGCATGACGGCCCTGGTGTGCCCCGACCCGCAGGTCTCCGCCGACCTGGCCACGCGCCTGGGGCGCTTCACCGACGCCGGCCCCACCGTGACCCTGGCGGGCCGGCCACTGACCACCATGCCCCTGGAGCAGGTGCGCGCCAGCGTCGTCGTCTCCGGCGCCACCGCCCAGCTCTTCACCGGGACCCTGCGCGAGGCCCTCGACGTGCGCGGCGGCCCCGACCCGCAGCCGGCGGGCCTGGAGGACCTCGTGCGCGCCGAGGCCGAACGCACCACCGGGGCCGACGTCGACCAGCGGGTCCGCCCCCAGGAGCGCGAGGCCCCCGGCGACGACCGGCTCATCGAGGCCATCGGGATCGCCGACGCCGGTGATGTCCTGACCTCCCTGAGCGAGGGCCTGGCCGGGATGATTACGGAGAAGGGCCGGTCCCTGTCCGGCGGGCAGCGTCAGCGCGTGGCCCTGGCCCGGGCGCTGCTGACCGAGGCGCCCACGCTCGTGCTCATCGAGCCGACCTCCGCCCTGGACTCCCACACCGAGGCCCGCGTGGCCGCCCAGGTGCACCGGGCCCGCGCCGGGCGCACGACCGTCGTCGTCACCGCCTCGCCGCTGGTCCTGGAGGCCTGCGACGAGGTCGTCTTCCTCGACTCCGACGGGGCCGAGCTGCTGCGCTCCACGCACCGCGAGCTCATGGCCATGGCCCGCGACGGCCACGAGCAGGCGGCCGACTACCGCGCCGTCGTCTCACGGGCCATGGGTGAGGACGCGGAGGCGAGCTGCTGATGGCGCTTCCCGTCGCGCCCGGGCCCGTCGCCCTGCGCAAGACCTTCCGGATCATGGCCTCCTACCGGGGGCGCTTCGCCGTCGTCCTGGTCCTCCAGATCACGGCGGTCCTGTCCACGCTCGTGGCCCCGCAGCTGCTGGGGCGGCTGGTCGGGCGGGTCTCGGCCGGGCGGGCCGACGCCGGCTACGTGGACCGGATCGTGCTGACCATCATCGCGGTCACGCTCGTGGGGCGCTCATCAACCGCTTCGCCCAGAAGCACGCCCGCACCCCTGGGCGAGTCGGTCTCGCCGACCTGCGCGAGCGCATGATGAACCGGGTGGTGCACCTGCCGCTGAGCGCCGTGGAGTCCGCCGGCACCGGCGACCTCGTGGGGCGCACCACCACCGACGTCTCCCGCATCGAGTTCCTCGTGCGGGTGGGGATCCCGCAGATCCTCGTGTGCGTGGTGACGATCGTCTTCACGCTCCTGGCCGCCGCCGTCGCCGACCCCTCCTGGCGCTCGGGCTGCTCGTCATCGCCCCGCCCGTGTGGTCGATGATGCGCTGGTACCCGCCGATCTCCATCCCCGCCCTACCGGGCCGAGTCGGCCGCCCAGGCCCGCCCTCAACGGGGCGGTCTCCGAGACGGTCGAGCACGCCGAGACCGTGGACTCACTCGGCATCGGGGCGCGCCGCGAGCGAGCCATCATGGCCTCCATTAGGAGGCCTGGTCCTGGAGCGCTACACGGCCGCGCTGCGGGTGCGCCTGTTCATGGTGCTCGACGTCGCCTGGCGGGCGCCCGTCGTCGTCATTCTCCTGTGGGGCGGGTTCCTGGCCGCCCGCGGCTACGCGACCCTGGGGGCGATCACCACCGTGGCCCTCTACTCCATGGAGCTGCGCAAGCCGGTGGGCCAGCTCATGTTCTGGGTCGACCAGGTCCAGATCGCCCAGGCATCCCTGTCCCGCATCCTGGGGGTGGAGGAGGTCCCCGACGACCGCACCCCCACCGGCCAGGAGCCCCAAGGCACGCGGATCGTGCTCGACGACGTGCGCTTCTCCTACCGGGAGGGCGTCGAGGTGCTCCACGGGATCGACCTGGAGCTCGTGCCCGGGAGCGGCTGGCCGTCGTCGGGCCCTCGGGGTCGGGCAAGTCCACGCTGGGGCGGATGCTGGCGGGCATCAACCCGCCCACCTCCGGAAGCGTCACCGTGGGCGGGTGGCGCTGACGGACCTGACCGAGGACGAGCTGCGCCGCCACGTGGCCCTGGTGACCCAGGAGCACCACGTGTTCGTCGGCACCGTGGCGGACAACGTACGCCTGGGGCGGCCGGGTGCCTCCGATGACACGATCCGCGAGGCCATTGAGGCCATCGGGGCCGATGCCTGGGTGGACGCGCTGCCCGAGGGGATGAACACGATGGTCGGCTCAGGGGCACCTCGAGCTCAGCCCTGCTCAGGCCCAGGAGGTGGCGCTGGCCCGGCTGGTGCTGCTGGACCCGCACACGCTCATCCCTGGATGAGGCCACCTCACTGCTGGACCCGCGCGCCGCCCGCACCCTGGAGCGGACCCTGTCCACGGCGCTGGCCGGGCGCACCGTCATCGAGGTGGCCCACCGCCTCATACGGCCGCCGACGCCGACCGGGTCGCCGTCGTCATGGACGGGCGGATCGTGGAGCTCGGTACCCACGATGAGCTGGTCGCCCTCGGCGGGGAGTACGCGAGCCTCTGGCAGGCCTGGAACCAGGAGTAGCCGGGCGTCGGGGCGGCGGGGCAGCCGTGCCGACACTCGCACCATCGGCTCGATCCGCGCCGTCGGCGCAGTTAGGGCCGCGCTGCCGATCAGGCCGGCCTGCCGATCCGAGCCCTCCACGCCCTCAGGCCAACCTGCCGGTCCGAGCCCTCCACGCCCTCAGGCCGGCCTGCCGACCCGGGCGTCCCGCCCCATGCTGGCAGCAACCCTTCACAGATCGCCGGTGGCGAAAGCCGGCCCCTATCGTCCACACCCACAAACCCGCTCGGGCCTGCGTTGTTCCACGAAGGCGCAGGCTGTGAGATTCTTAGGGTGGCGGGTCGTCCCACTGTCGCGATCCCGCCGCCTCGCAGTCAGTCGACTGCGTCCAACGCCGTGCCTCACACAAGAAGGTTCGTTCATGCCCAACAACCAGCCACCTCCCCCGCCGTCGCAGGCGACGTCGTCGGCCTCCACCACGCCTCCTCGCAGGGCTGCCGGCAGCGCCCAGCCCACGCTCGGCGAGCTCATCGCCCGCATCTCGGAGAACATCTCCGCACTGGTGCGCGGCGAGATCGACCTGGCCAAGGCCAAGGGCCAGCGCATGGCCAAGGAGATGGGACTGGGTGCCGGGCTGCTCGCCGCCGCCGGGGTGCTGGCCCTGTTCATCTTCGGGCTGGTGCTGGGGGCCATGACGACCGGCCTGTCCCACGTCATGCCGCTGTGGGCCGCCTTCCTCGTGGTGGCGCTGATTCTCACCCTCATCGCCGTGCCGATGGCCCTGATCGGCATCAAGCGGGCTCAAGGCCGCCAAGGCCGACACGCCGACGCCGCAGGAGGGGCTGAAGGAGTCCGTCAACGCCGCTCAAGGGGCCGTGACCTCCGGCCTGCAGAGGGGGAACGCCCGGTGAGCACCAACGCCGCACCCACGCCCGTCCCCGCCGCGCCGACTACACCGGCCGTGGAGGCTGCCCGACCACGCAGGCGGCGCCGTCGGCTGACGAGGTCCTGTCCGACCTGGCGGCCCGGCGCCTGGCGCTGGCCGCCGACGTCGACGAGCTCGCCGCGCGCCTGGCCCCGAACAACCTGGCCAAGGTTGCCAAGCTCAAGGCCCGCGAGAAGGTCCAGGGCATGCGCAGCCAGGCCGTCAGCAAGGCCGGAGGAGAAGGTCAGGGCAGGGTCAAGAACCGCCTGGTCTCCCCTGGCCGGCGGCGGCACCGACCCCGAGGGCGGGGTCGACAGCTACAGCCCGGCACGCTGACCCTCGGCCAGCGCGTCTCCCGCCTGTTCGACGACGCCCGCGACGGCGACCCCGCCTCCCTGGGGATCGTCACGGTTGCGGGGCTTGCCCTGGCGGGTCTGAGCGTGACGGCGACCGTCGCCGCGGTCAAGGCCTTGCGCGCTCGGGCAGGTCGGGCATGACCAGCGGACAGCAGGCCGGTGCCTCCGGCACTGGGGCCGCCGGGTCCGGGTCGCTGAGCCCCGAGCAGATCGAGGAGCGGCTGCGCGCCCAGCGCGAGGCCCTGGCGGCGAGCGTCGATGAGTTCGCCTCCCGGGTCGACCCGCGCACGCAGGCGAGGGAGGCCGGGGAGCATCTGCGCGAGCAGGCGAGCGCCAAGGCCGAGCACCTGCGTGAGCAGGCCGTCGCCGGGGCCGACCGTTTGCGTGAGCAGGCGGAGGCCGGCGCCGGCCGACTGCGCGAGGGGGCCCGCCGCTGGGCCGAGCAGGCGGAGGAGACCTGGGAGCGCGCCAAGCAGGGCGACTCCGAGGCGACTTCCACGCTCGCCAAGGCGGCCGCCGTCGCCGGGGGCGTGGTGACCGCCGGCGTCGTCCTGGCCCGCCTCGCCCGCCGCTGAGGCCAGCGTGCAGCGGCGCCCCGACATACTCCTGCTCCTGCACCAGGAGCCAGCCAGCCCACATCGGGAACTGCGATTTCCGTCGAGGACGTACTTCTCCCCCAGATGACTGCGCTCAAACCTCAGTGACCTGGAGGAAAACGCAGTCCTCGACCACAAAGTACGTCCCCGACACAGAGCGCAGCCCGCGTTGACCAGCGCTCAACCCGCGCCATCCCAGATGACCAGATGCGAGCCCCCGTCACGTAGCCGCAACGACATGTCTGAGCCAGGGTCTCGAGAACCTCGCGAGTCTGCCGTGGTGATTGTCGATAGGGGCGGCGGCGTCCGATGCGCACCGCAGGGGAAGAACAGATCCGAGTGCGGATCCCACGAATGAACCTCAAAGTGTCCGGGAGGGACGACTTTAACGACAAGGCCTGCGAGCGTCACTTACATCTGTACTGGTCAGAGCGATTTGGTGCGGCTTGCCCCGTCCGAGCCGGTGTTGCGGGCGATCTCCCGTGAGACGGTCTGACGGCACCGCCCCAGAAAGCGGGCGATGGCCGCGGCCGAGTCCCCACGGGCCCGGCCCTAAGCGATCAGGACCCGCTCGGCGTCGCTGACGCGCTGCCCGCGCCCGAGCAGGCCGACGCCGACCAGCCCTCACACCCCCGCCGCCTTGATGAGCGTCCTGATGCTGTTGCTGCGTCCTCCATGGCCTGATCGTGCCAGTACCGCCTGGCGCTGTCCCGGCTCACCCCGGCCGCGGCTGCTGCCTGGGTCAGGGTCTGCCCGGCCAGGACAGCCTGGACGACCTTGGCGCGTCTGTCCTGGTCGGACTGGGTCGTCCCACCCCGTCGTCCGCCTACCAGCTCCATCCCCGCCTCCTAGCACCACAGACTCACCGACCCACGACAGCATCCCAGATCCCGAGCCACCGCCGAAGCCGACTCACCAGCCACCACACGCGCCGCCGCATCACGACGCACACCCTGATCAAACCAAGCCCCAGACACAAAACACCCCTCCACGAGTGGTGCATCCACCACCAGAACCCACCCCTCATCAGCGTCAAAGTGTCCAAATGGGACGACTATGACGCCACAGCCTGCAAGATCCGTTCGTATATGCGCAGGTCAGGGTGATTCGACTTCATCCAGCCTGCTCGCAGCGGCTTCAAAGTCGTCCCATTTGGACAAAATCCACCCCTCCCACGGCACCTCCTCGCGGCCGGAACGGACGAGACCATGCCGACGAACAAAGCGCACCCGTGCGTCCGTCAGGCCCACCGCGTACGCCCCCGGCGAAGTGCAGGCGCCGCCCGCCAGGCAGCCCCCGCCCCTTCCTAGGAGTGCCCGAGCCAGCAGCCCCGCCCCCGAGAATCCCCACCTCTCTGGAGGAACGTCGGGCCGACATTGGGCAGCATCCGCAGGCTCACTGAGGGCCTCTCGAAGGCCCCCTGGGCAATCGCTATGCGGCTCTCGGACCTACTGTCCAGCATGTGGGGTGTGCGTCACCACGACTCTCCTCCGGTGTCCGAATGGTGTTCGTGACCATTGACGCTGTACGGTTGCCCCACGACATATTTGACCAGGAAGAGCGCGCCCACGTGCGCGCCGTGACACGTTGGAGGGGTCGAGCCTATGGGGCGCGGCCGTCAGAAGGCCAAGGCAACCAAGGTTGCCCGTAAGCTCAAGTACTTCAGCCCGGAGACCGATTACAAGGCTCTGGAACGGGAGCTCGTCTCAGCGTCCTCGGGATCCGAGTCTGACGACGAGATCGACTACGAGGAGCTGGCCGCCAGGTATGCCGTCGACGACGATGACTGGGACGAGGACGGCAAGTAGCCCATCCCAGTCGAGGGCCGGAGGAACGCACCTGCCGGCCCTTCCGCACGCCTAAGAACGCGCGCGTCGAGGTCGTCGGGCAGCCATCTGTGTCACTCTCGGCGACTTTTCACTCCCGAACCGAATCACCTGTGTCGCATCGACCCAGGTCAGGGTGGTGCTGCCCTGACTCGTTGCTCCAGAACCGGCCCGGTGGGGATTGAATAGTCGCCATCCGTGACACTCACGGCTCGAACGCCCCGCGGGGCGTTCGCGGCTCAGGCGGTGTAGGTGCCGTGAATGTCGACCGCACCCCGTCGACGCCCTTCGTGCCGGCGACCACCCGCCCCCGGGCCTCGTACTCTGCCGGCCTCATGCACCTCTCCCAGCACCCAGGCGGGGATGTTGGAGCCCTCGGCGACCCGCAAGACGGCATCGACCACGCCCGGGTCAACAACGGCGACCATCCCCACGCCCAGGTTGAGCGTGCCCTCGAGGTCCTCCCACGGCACCGAGCCGAGCTCGCGCACGGTGGTGAAGACCGGCGGCACCGTCCAGGAGGAGCGGTCGACGTCGGCGATGAGCCCGGCCGGCAGGACCCGGGCGACGTTGGCGGCCAGCCCCCCACCGGTGATGTGGGACAGGGCGTGGACCGGTGCTGGGGCGGCTGGCGAGGACAGGGTCTCCAGCATGGCCAGGCACACGCGGGTGTACAGGCGTGTGGGCTCGAGCAGCTCCTGGCCCAGGGTGCGCCCGAACTCGGGGACCTCACGCTCCAGGCCCCAGCCGGCGTGCTCGATGACGCGGCGCACCAGGGAGTAGCCGTTGGAGTGCAGCCCGGAGGAGCCCAGGGCGACCAGGACGTCGCCGGCGCGCACCTTCTCGGCGCCGAGCATCCGGTCGGCCTCGACGACGCCGGTGGCGGCCCCGGCGACGTCGTACTCGTCGGGGGCCATGAGGCCGGGGTGCTCGGCGGTCTCCCCACCCAGCAGCGGGGTGCCGATGGCGGCGCAGGCCTGGGCGATGCCGCGCACGATGTCGGCGATCCGCTCGGGGACGACGTGCCCGCAGGCGATGTAGTCGGTCATGAGCAGGGGGCGGGCCCCGACCACGACGATGTCGTCGACGACCATGCCCACCAGGTCCTGGCCGATGGTGTCGTGGATGTCGAGGGCCTGGGCGATGGCGACCTTGGTGCCCACACCGTCGGTGGAGGTTGCCAGCAGGGGGCGGCGGTAGTCGCGCAGGGCGGAGACGTCCACGAGCCCGGCGAAGCCCCCGACGCCGCCGACGACGGTCGGGGTCATGGTGGAGGCCACGGCGTCCTTCATGAGCGCGACGGCCCGGTCCCCGGCGGCGGTGTCCACGCCGGCGTCGGCGTAGGTGATGGCGGGGGCGGGCTGCTCGGGCTGCTCGGGCTGCTGGGTCATGGTGGGGCTCCTTGTGGACTCGGGTCGAAGGTGCGGTGGCGGGCGAAAAGGGGCGAGGGCGGAACGGGTGGCCGGTGCGCATCGCCGACGGCGGAACGGGTGGACTCCGGCGGACCGGGCCAGCCGGCCGGGGCGCAGGCAGGCGCGGGGCCCGGGCTAGGGTCGTTGACCCCAGGGGGCTGCCGGAGGCCAGGTCCGGGCGGGTGATACTGCCCGGCGGCACGGTGCGCTCGGCGTGGTCGGCCTCCTCGCGGCGCCGGCCGCGGTAGGCGGTCGGGACGCGGCGCACCGGGATGGCGGCGGCCGTCAGGCTGCGCACCGGCGGCGGGATCGGTAGACGCCGGTGAAGCAGGCCATGCACAGCTCGTCGGCCTTCTGGCCGCTGGCGGCCACCATGCCCTCGACGGACAGGAAGCCCAGGAGTCGGCTCCGATGGACTGACAAATCTCCTCCACGCTCATGCCGGTGGCGATGAGCTCGGCGCGGGTGGCGAAGTCGATGCCGTAGAAGCAGGGCCACATCACCGGTGGGGAGGAGATGCGCACGTGGACCTCGGCGGCGCCGGCCTCGCGCAGCATCCGCACCAGGGCCCGTTGGGTGTTGCCGCGCACGATGGAGTCGTCGACGACGACGAGGCGCTTGCCCTCGATGACCTCGCGCAGGGGGCTGAGCTTGAGTCGGATGCCGAGCTGGCGCAGGGTCTGGGTGGGCTGGATGAAGGTGCGCCCCACGTAGGCGTTCTTCACCAGGCCCTGCCCGTAGGGGATGCCGGAGGCCTGGGCGTAGCCGATGGCGGCCGGGGTGCCCTGACTCGGGCGTGGCAATGACAAGGTCGGCCTCCACCGGGTGCTCGCGGGCCAGGGCGGCGCCCATCTCGTTGCGCGAGGTGATGACGCTGCGTCCGGCGATGCGGGTGTCGGGGCGGGCCAGGTAGACGTACTCGAAGACGCAGCCGGCCCGCCGGGCGGTGGCGAAGCGCGAGGAGCGCACGCCGTCCTCGTCGATCTCGATGAGCTCGCCGGGCTCGATCTCGCGCACGAAGGCGGCGCCGATGATGTCCAGGGCGGCGGTCTCGGAGGCTACGGCCCACCCGTTGCCCAGGCGCCCCAGCACCAGGGGGCGCACTCCGTGGGGTCGCGGGCGGCATAGAGGGTGCGCTCGTCCATGAAGACCAAGGAGAAGGCACCGCGCAGCATGGGCAGGACCCGGTGGGCGGCCTGTTGGACGCTCAAGGGGGCCGGCGCTAAGTAGGCGGCGTCAAGCTCGGCGTCGTCGGTGATGCCGGAGGTGAGGACGTCAGCGGCCGAGTCCCAGCCCTCCAGGGCGCCGTGCTCGGAGACGAGGTTGAGCAGGGCGGCCAGGACGGCGGTGTCGGTGGAGGAACCACGGCCGAGCTCGCCGCTGAGGTCCTCCCCGGAGGTGGCACGCACGGCGTCCATGAGCTCGCGGGTGTTGGTGAGGTTGCCGTTGTGGGCCAGGGCGAGGGTGGAGCCGGCCGCCGGGCCGAGCATCGGCTGAGCATTCTCCCAGGTGGTGGCGCCCTGAGTGGCGTAGCGGACGTGGCCGACGGCGATGTGGCCGGTGAGGTTGGACAGGGCCTGGTCGTCGAAGACCTGGGAGACCAGGCCGAGGTCCTTGTAGACGAGGATCTGGGAGCCGTTGGAGGTGGCGATGCCGGCCGACTCCCTGGCCACGGTGCTGGAGGGCGTACAGGCCGAAGTAGGTCAGGCGGGAGACGTCCTCGCCGGGGCCCACACGCCGAAGACGCTGCACTCCTCGCGCGGCGAGGGCTCGAGCTCGTCGCAGTGGTCGTCGGGCAGGGCGCTCAGACCGGGGGCGACGACGGGACCCTGCAGGGAGCCCCGGGAGCCTCGGGGGCCGCCGGATCGGGCGGGCTCTGTCGGCTGGGCCGCCCCAGGATCGGAGGAGTCGACCCGCGGTGTGGAGCGGGCGCTGTCGGAATGATCGAAGGTGATCTGCGAGGGGTTCTCACCGGTGCGCACACGCACAGTCTGTCACGCCCGGGCGCCATCTGCCCCATTGCGGTCGCCGGAGCCAGCCCTGTCTCAGGGCGCTCCTGGCCCAGGAGCTGGAAGCGGATGCCGGAGGCTGGGTCAGCGGACAGGGAGACGGACCCGCACGCGCTCACCCACCGGGAGGCCGCCGTCTAAGGCCCTCTTGCCGGCGCGGATCTCGGTGACGACGGCGGGCTCGGCCAGGACGAGCTCGCCGCGGCCGTCACGCTCGGAGGTGATGACGCCGTCGAAGACCTCACCCTCGTGCCCGCGCAGGACCAGGGCCTCCAGGGCGGTCAGTGCCCCACGGCCGATGGCTCGGCGCGCCTGCCGGTCTGCTCCATGACGCCCGGCAGGTCGGGCAGCGCCTGGAGGACCCACTCGGGCACAGGCCCCTGGGCGCAGGCAGCGATGCAGACCTCCTCGCCGTAGCGGTCCACGAGTCGGCGCAGCGGCGCGGTGACGTGGGCGTAGCGGGCGGCGATCGCGGAGTGGACGGCCTCCTCGACGTCGGAAGCCTCGTCGTCGGCGGGGACCCTGACCCCACCCACTCCGAAGGCGAGGTAGCCCGATCCGCGGAAGAGGGACATGGCCTGCTCCATGAAGGCCGCGTGGGCGGGCACGGCATGGTCCAGGCCGCGCACGAGCTCGGGGTAGGGCTGGGAGGCCGACCAGTCGATGCCCAGGGCCGCGGCGACGCGCCGCAGGCGGGCGTAGTCCTCGGGGCGCGCTGGCGGCAGGGTTCGCAGGATGCGACGCCGCACTCGACCATGATCCGGGCGGCGCCATGCCGGTGAGCAGGGAGATCTGGGCGTTGTACTGCTCGGCCGGTACGGGCACGCGGTAGGCGAGCCGGTAGCCGGCGGGGCCGGGCCCCTCGGTGGAGTCCGCGTCCCCTGCTGGCTCTGCCGGCTCAGTCGCCCTGTGCTGTCTCTGCCGCTTGTGCCGCCTCACTCACCTCGACGACCTGCTCGGGCGTGGTCATGCTGATGCCACCGCGGGCGGCCTCGCGCTCCAGGCGCAGGGCGGCCGATCTCGACCAGGAGCTCGGGCAGGTCGGCCGGCGCCTGACGGGGCAGGGGCTCCCTCCCCGTCGATGGCGGACTGGACCTGGGCGTAGCTGAGGCGCGCCCGCGATCGCACGAGGGCCCGCTCGACGCGGGCGGAGACGACCTCGCCGCGCTCGTCGAGATCGATGGTCCACAGGCAGGCCGGGCGCTCGGCGTCCTGAAGAAGGGAGGCGGCGCCGTGGGAGAGGACCTCGGGGTGCAGGGGTGTGGCGGCGTCGGGGGCGTAGATGGTCTCGCCGCGGCGGCTCGGCTCGGCGTCCAGGGCACCACCGGGGTGACGAAGGTGGCCAGGAGGCAATGGCGTAGTGAACTCGGTGGTGGCCGTCGGCTCGGGGATGTCCCCGCCGTTCCCGGCGGCCGTGCCGGCCTGGTGGGGGCTGCGCGGGCAGGCGCTCCAGGAGCACCGCCTGGTCGAGGTCCATGGAGCCGGGCGGGTCGATGGTGACCAGCTCCAGGTCGCGGGCGTCGCGGGCGCCGTCGGCCAGGAGCCGGGCGGGGCCGTCCTGGGCCCAGGCACCGGCGGCGGCCTCCGCCTCGGCGAGGGCCTCGGGTGGGAAGGCGGTGGGGACCTCGTAGTGCGCGCGCAGCGCGTCCAAGGTCCGGGCGACCTCGGCGGGCGGGGCGGTGTAGGTGCTCAGGCGCGTGCGACTCATGGGATGAACCTACCGGCGCCGGCCCTCAGCGCAGTGCCCAACAGACGGATGGGGCGGAATCGTCCCGATCTGTCACGGGTGGCGACTTTTAGGACCGAGTGCGCTCCGCTAACGACCAGTCAGAACGCGTTGACGCTGGTCAGGACCTTGCGCCCTGACGCCTGCCCGACAGCGCGCGTTGAAAAGTCGCCATTTGTGACACTTTCGTCCTCTGTGCGGTTGGCACAACAGTCCGCGACGCCTCAGGACATGGGGGTGACGACCACAACGAGTCCACGGAGCAGCCCCGGCTCGCAAAGCGACAGTCAGGATCGAGGGCGATGTCACGGCGGCACGGCGACGGCCATACCGGCGCCGGTCGGTCCAACAGGCTTTTAGAGCTTGACCAGCGGCAGGTAGGCGGACAGGGTCGCAGCGCTCGCCGGAGGCGTGCAGGGTGCCGCCGGCCAGGGCGTCTTGCCAGGTGAGTCGGCCGGTGGCCAGGGCCAGCCAGGTGGGGGCGTCGGTCTCGACGACACTGGGCGGGGTGCCTCGCCGGTGGACGGTGCCGGCGACGGCCTGGGTAACGCCGAAGGGCGGGACTCGCACCTCGACCGAGCGCCCGGGCGCGCAGGCGGCGAGCTCTTCGAGGGTGTAGCGCACGGCGGTGGCGGTCACCCGACGTCGGGCGGCCCGGTCGGTGGGACTGGCGGAGGCAGCGCCACCGGCGGCTCTTTCAGCGCCGGCAGGTCCTTCAGGGGCGTTGGCCGCTCCATCGCCGGACGTGTCCTGCTCCTGGGCCCACTGGCGCAGGGGCCTGAGCGCCGGCGGCGGGGTCGATGCGTCGTCTTGCAGCCTGGCGCGAAGCCTATGCCGGAGTGCCCCGGGAGCGTCCTGCGTCAACGGGGACGCCGAGCTCTCAGACTCGGTCTCTTCGCTCCTCACACGCGTCGTGCAGGCCCCGCATCTGGCGGGACCCCGCACGACGCGGTGATAAAGCTCGCCGGCTCAAGCAGCAGCAGCGGCCTGCACCTCGGCGCCTTCCTTGCCGCCCCGACCGTCGGCGTTGCGACCGAGCCCCTTGAGGACGATGACCAGCGCGGTGGTCACCACCGTCCCGGCCAGGATCGCCAGGAGGAAGCCACCGAAGTTGGTGATGGCGAAGGCAACGAACACGCCGCCGTGGGGCGCGGGAACCGACATGCATCGCCATGGTCATCGCACCGGTCACCGCGCCGCCGGCCATGGTGGCCGGGATGACGCGCAGCGGGTCGGCGGCGGCGAAGGGGATGGCGCCCTCGGAGATGAAGGACAGCCCCAGCAGCCAGGCGCTGCGCCCGTTCTCGATCTCTGCCTTGGTGAACAGCCGCGAGCGCAGGAAGGTCGCGGCCGACATCGCCAGCGGCGGCACCATGCCGGCGGCCATGACGGTGGCCATGATCTCGTAGGGGGCGGTGTTGCTGGCGCTGGCCGCGGACAGGCCCGCGGTGCCGAACAGGTGAGGCGGCCTTGTTGACCGGCCCGCCCAGGTCGAAGCACATCATGAGCCCGAGGATGATGCCCAGGGAACACGGCGGAGCCACCCTGGGACATGGAGCTCAGCCCGTCCTGCAGCGCGGTCATGAGGGAGGCCAGAGGCCGCCCCAGCAGCAGGTACATGACGGCGCCGACCACCAGCGTGGTGCCCAGCGGGATGACGACCACGGGCATGAGCCCTCGCAGCCAGGCCGGCACATTGAGCCCGGCGAGCCAGGCCGCGAAGTAGCCCGCGAGGATGCCGCCGACCAGGCCGCCGATGAACCCGGCACCGACCTGAACCGCGACGACTCCCCATGACGAACCGGGCGCGATCCCAGGCCTGCCAGCCAGCCCGAAGGAGATGTAGCCGGCCAGCGCCGGGACGAGGAAGCTCATGGCCGCCTGCCCCCAGCAGGAACAGCGTCCACCCGATGTACAGCAGCAGCCCGGACTGGGAGACGGTGATCGTCTCGGTTCCCACGACGTTGCCAGCCGAGTTCTTGATCTCGTGGACGAACTCGTTGCCGGGCAGGTTCCACAGGGAGTAGTCGCTGATCGAGATCTTCTCGTAGAGGTTGGCCACGTCGTACCCGGCCAGGAGGAAGCCCAGGGCGATGAGCAGACCGCCGGCGGCCACGAAGGGGATCATGTAGGACACCCCGGTCATGACCGAGCGCTGCAGGCGCCGGGCCCAGTGCTCGGAGCCCTCCTCGCTCTCCTCGCTGGACCCGCCGCCGGCCGGCACACGGGCGGCACTGGGGTCGTCGACCGCGGCCAGGGCCTTGTCCACCAGGGAGCCGGCGTCATTGACGGCGGCCTTGACCCCGACGTCGATGACGGGCTTGCCGGCGAAGCGCTCGCGGCCCTTGACGGGCAGGTCGTGGGCGAAGATGACGGCGCTGGCCCGTTTGATGAGCTCGGGGTCGAGGGCGTCGATCTTGCCCGAGCCCTGGCCCTCGATGGCCACGGTGATGCCGCGGTCCTTGCCGGCCTGCTCCAGGGCCTCGGCGGCCATGAAGGTGTGGGCGATGCCGGTGGGGCAGGAGGAGACCCCCACGATAACGGTCTGCCCCTGCGCCGGGGCCGACGACGCCGCAGCCTCCTGGACTCCGGCGCCGGCCTGGGCCGAGCCCTGCGGCGCCCGACCTTACCTGCCTTACCGGCCGCGCCGTCCTCGCTCTCCTGCCCGCCGTCGAGCAGCTCGGGCTGGACCTGCTTGGTGACGATGCGGGTGATCTCCTCGGCGTCAGCGGCCTGGCGCAGGGCGTCGGTGAACTCGGTCTGCATGAGTCCGCGGGCGAGCTTGGCCAGGAGCTGGAGGTGGAAGTCGTCGGCGCCGTCGGGAGCGGCGATCATGAAGATGAGGTCGGCGGCCCGTCCGTCGGCGGCCCTGAAGTCGACCGGCTGCACCAGACGGGCGAAGCCGAGGCTGGGGGCCAGGACGTGAGAGCTGCGGCAGTGCGGGATGGCGATGCCTCCGGGAATCCCAGTGGGGGCGGTCGACTCGCGCTTCTTGGCGTCGGCGGCCAGGCCGTCGGGGCTGGAGGCCCGGCCCGCACCGGCCACGGTGGCGGCCAGGAACTCGATGACGTCTTCCTTGCTCGGGCCGGCGTCGGCGTCGAGCGCGACCAGCTCGGGGATGATGAGGGGCTTGTTCTCGGTCATGGTCTTCCTTGGTGTCCGAGGTGCCGTCGCCCGGTGGGCTGCGGCGGGTCACAGGTGGTCAAGAGTGGTGGTCAGGTGGCGGATCGGTGGGCAGGTGGTGAACAGTCGGTGGCCGGTCGACGGCGGAGCCGGCTGGGCGGTGGCCGGCCGCCGACAGGCGCCGGGAGGCGGGGCTCACGGGTTTGCGGCCCCAGCGCCCGCGGACGCCCCGGCTCAGGCGAGCTGGTGACGACGGCCGACTGCTCGGGCAGGTCGGCGGGCGTGGGCAGGGTGGTTCCGGGCAGGGAGGCGGCGGCCGAGCCGTAGGCCATGGCGGTGCGCAGGCGCTCGGCCTCGTCGCCGCCGTTGACGTCGGCCAGGATGTAGCCGGCCACTGAGGAGTCCCCGGCGCCGACGGTGGAGACCACCGGGACCTTTAGGGGCGGTGGCGTGCCAGGCACCGTCGGCGGTCACTAGGACGGCGCCGGCGGGCCGAGGGTCACCATGACGGCGCCGACCCCCAGGCCCACCAGGAGGCGGGCGGCGTCGACGACGGGGCCGTAGTCCCCCTGGACGGCGCCCTCCTCGAGGGCCATGGCGCGCTCGGCGGGCAGGCCGGCGAGCTGGCCGAGCTCCTCACCGTTGGGTTTTGATGAGGTCAGGGGGCCGATCCGGGCAGCTCGGCAGCCAGGGCCGCCAGGGGCTCGTCGGAGGTGTCGACGGCGATGCGCAGCCCCGGGGCGACCTCCCGCAGGAGCCCCACGAGGCGGGCGTACCACCTGGCCGGCGCGCCCGGCGGCAGGGAGCCGGACAGGACCGCCCAGTGGTGGGGGGAGGTTCCGGACGACGCCCCGTGAGGGTGAGGGTCTCCAGGAGGGCGTGCTCGACGGCGTCGATCTCCTCCTGGCTCAGGCCCGCGCCCAGCTCGTTGAGCTTGGTGGTGGTGCCGTCGGGCTCGGTGACGGCGGTGTTGATGCGGGCGGGTCCGGCCACGGGCACGGATCGCACGGTGAGGCCGGGCAGCTCGAGGGCGCCCAGGGCGACGAGGATGGGGTCGTGCTCGGCGGCGGGAAGGACGGCGGTGGCGGCGCGCCCGGCATTGGACAGGACGCGGGCGACGTTGACGCCCTTGCCTCCCGGTTCCATGACGACGCCGGTCAGGCGCTGGACGGCGCCGCGCTGGAGGGGCCCGGGCAGGGAGACGGTGCGGTCGAGGGACGGGTTGGGTGAGGGTCAGGATCATGCGACAAGTACCTCGGTTTCGGTGGTGGTGAGCTGGTCGATGAGTGCGGGTGGGAGCTCGACGTCGGTGACCAGGAGGTCGATGTCGTCGAGGGAGGCGAAGGAGACCAGGTGCTCCCTGGCCGATCTTGGTGGAGTCGACCAGGGCCACCACCAGGCGGGCACTGCGCACCATGGCGCGTTTGACGGTGGCCTCGTCAGGGTCGGGCGTGGACAGCCCGTGGGCTGCGCTCAGGCCGTTGGCACCCAGGATGGCGACGTCGACCCTCAGGGTGGACAGGGCCTCGACGGCCCTCGGGGCCGACGGCGGCCTGGGTCAGTCCTCGCAGCTGGCCGCCGAGGATCCGCACTCGGGTGCGTCCGGCGCCGGCCAGCCAGGCGGCGGTCAGGACGGAGTTGGTGATGACGGTCAGGTCGCTGTCGCCCGGCAGGAGGCGGGCGAGCGACCCGGTGGTGGTTCCGGCGTCGATGAGGAGGGTGATGCCGGGCCCCGGTGCGAGCCGCGCCAGGGCGGCGCGGGCGATGGCCTGCTTGGCGGCGGGGTTGACCTGCTCGCGCTGGGTCACGCCGGTCTCCGGCAGGGCGGGGCGGAATGGCACCGCCGTGGACCTTGCGCAGGGCACCGCTGCGGTCCAGGGCGGTCAAGTCGCGGCGGATCGTCTCAGGGGTGACGTCGAAGTGCTCGGCGAGCTCGGTGACGAGAACCCGCCCCGCACCGCGCACCTGCTCCACGATCTGGCGGTGCCTGTCCTTGATGCGCATGTTCACCCCCTGGAAGGTCCGTGCCGTCAGCCCAGTACGCCCGTTCGGGCATCCACCCAACCCTGAATGTCTGAACAGACGCAAGAGTATGTCCGTTCGAACATTCATGTCTACCCCCTGAGTGACTCACAATACATTTCATAGGTTGTTTTGAGAACAGGGGCCGCCCAACGGGCGCCGTCGCACCGTCGAGGACGTACTTCTGCGACCAGGACTGCGTTCTCCGACAAACGACTGCGGGCGCAACCCAGTGGCCTGTAGGACAACGCAGTCCTCGAACGGGAAAGTACGTCCTCGGCGCGAACCGCAGTCCCCATTGCCCCGGACCACCCTGCCCCGGACCACCCGAACTATCCCCGGTGGAGCCCCGCCATCGCCGATCCCCATCAGACAGGACTCGTGCCCGCCTCTCCGAGTGGGGATGACGGGCACGAGTCTCGATCCACGCATCGCTGCGTCAGCCTGGGTCAGGCTGTATCAGCCGACATCAGGCATGCGTCAGGCAGCGTCAGTCGAGCTGCCGTCTGCGGCGCAGGATGAGGTAGCCGACGACGAGCAGGGGCGAGGGCGAGCACCCCTGCGCTGAGCGAGGCGCCGGTGCGGGCCAGAGGACTATCACTCGCTGCCTTGTTCGGGCGGTCGGGTTCGGCCGCCCGGCCGGGTGCCCCGGACGCGACCGGGGCGGCGTTGGCTGCAGGGCTGCGCACCGCTGCGGACGGACGGCTCGGTGCCACCACCCACGGAGGGCTCATCAGCGGCACGGCCGCCCTGCGGGTGGACGCCGCCGTGCCGTCAGCACCATCCGCCGTGCCGTCAGCACCATCCGCCGTGCCGTCAGCACCATCCGCCGTGCCGCCGGCCCCGTCCGCAGTACCGTCAGCCCCCTTTGCCGTCTTGCCACCCGGGTCCGCTCCGTCACCTGCTCCATCACCGGCCTCAGCACCGGGGCCGGCCACATCCTCATCCTCGATCTCGACCGAGAAGCGATTGAGAACCGTGCCTGCGGAGTCGAGGGTCTCGACGGAGGCCCAGCGGCAGGTGGCGGCCTGGACCGTGCGGCAGGGAGCGCGTGGGGGCGTCGGCCGGGAAGGTGAGGTTGAAGTCAACCCGCCCGGTGGTCGGGCCGGTGGGGTCAACAGTGAGGTCGAGGTCCTGGTCAGGAGCTCCTTATCCCCCGCATCCCCCGCGCTCACGCGCACACGCCGGGCGCCGGCGGCCTGCTCGGTGGCGTTGGTGTAGGCCAGGGAGTCCAGGGTCACGGAGACCATGTCGGTGCTGCGCGCACCACCTGAGCTGATGTACACCGGCCCCACGGTCATCCCGGTCTGCCGCTTGGAGTAGCCGGCCTTGACGGGCTGGTCGCCGAAGGAGGCCAGGTAGGCGGAGGTGACGTCGCGGTCGAGGACACCGGTGTTGGTCACGGGCTTGCCCTTCAGGACGGTGTAGCCGTCGCCTCCCGCCAGCAGGAAGGCGTTGGAGGCGACGACGACGCTGTCACCGTCGGCCAGCGGCTTGCCGTCGACGAGGATCTCGCGGATCGCGGGGGCGGCTGCGGCCTCACCCCCGTATGCGGGGGCGGTGGTGGCCTCGGTGAGGACGTCGACGTTGCTGGACAGCCCCAGGGTGAGCACGGGACGGCTGGAGCCGGGCTGCCACTGCTGGGACAGCAGAGTCTTGAGCTCGGCGCCGGTGAGGGTCGTGTAGGCCATCTCGTTGCCGAAGGGCTGGACGGTGTAGGCCTCCCCCGAGGTCAGGACGCCATCGCCCTCCGAGCCGGAGGCGGCGTAGAGCAGGTCGGCACGCACGCCGCCGGGATTCATGATGCCCACGTAGCGGGTGGCGCCGGTCGGCTGGATGTCGGTGGCGAGCCAGCTGCGGAAGGACTCGGCGATGAGGTTGGAGGCGGTGGACTCAGTGCCTCGGTTGGCGCCGGGGCCGGAGCCGTCCGAGCCACGCAGGAAGTCCGAGCCGATCCTGGCCAGTGGCTTGCCGCCCTCGACGGCGGAGTCCTTCTCCGCCTGGGACACGATTCCGGCGACACCATAGGCGTCGGTGGTGCAGCTCGAGCTGCGCAGGTCCTCGTTGTCGGCGCTGACCACTGAGGTCTTCCGGCTGGCGGGGTCATAGCTGAGGCGGATGCGGCCCAACGCCCAGCCGTAGTGGTCGGCCTGGACGACGGCGATCGGGTTGCCCTCGGCGCCGGTGACGGTCTTGGCGAAGGGCACGTGTGTGTCCGGAGAGACGGCGTCGACGTTCTTGGAGAAGCTCGTGGCCGTGAGGCCGCGTCCTCATAGCTGAGCACGACGACGACGTCGGCCTCACCGTTGGCCGGGTCACCGTCCTTGAGCTCGGCGGCACGGGCGTTGGCGGCGGCGACCGCTGGGCTCAGGGTGAGGGTGGACAGGGCTGAGGGTGACACGAGGGTGGGAAGCTCATCGGTGACGACGCCGACGAAGCCGACGCGCACACCGCCGACCTCCTTGATGAAGACCCCGTTGCCGCCACCCTCGGCGCTCAGGGGAGCTGAGCCGGAGACGTTGGCAGCCAGGATCGGGAAGCTCGAGGCGGGCAGGATGCGCGTCTCCAGGTCGGTCAGTCCCTGGTCGAGCTCGTGGTTGCCCAGGGCGGAGGCATCCAGGGACATCGCGTTGAGCGCCTCCATGGTGGGGCGGTCCTGGAGGATGGAGGAGACGTAGGCCGATCCGCCCACGGAGTCTCCAGCGGAGACGAACAGCGTGTTGGGGTTGGCGGCGCGGGCGGCGGAGACCTCGCAGGCCAGCGTGACAGCACCGGGGTCCTCGACGGATGTCTGTCCGGTGCTGCGGTCAGTCTGAGTGGTCCGGGAGATGTGGCCGTGCAGGGTCGGTGATGCCCAGCAGGTCGATGGTGGTGGTGCCCGGCGGCCGGAGCGTCGGCCGGGGTGGCCGGTTCCTCAGCACTGGCAGGTGGGCTGAGCGGGAAGGGACTAAGGGCTGTCAGCGTCAGCGCGCACATGACGGCGCCGACCCTGACCGCCCACGTGGGGTGCAGTCGCATGTCGTTCCTTGTCAGGCGGAGGGATGGTGACGCGGGAGAAGACGAGGAGAGGAACATACGCAACCGTATGCCTCATGCGACACAGGGAACTCTTTTTCACGGCACTCACTGACGTTCATCAGACAGCGCTCGTGCCCGCCTTCCCCGGGTGCCCGTCAGCGCCGTCGGGAAGTGCCTCCGCCGCGGGAGCGCGGCGAGGAACGAGCCACGCGGAGGTTGCCAAGAGCGCCGATCCCGCACGCCCCCCTTCCACGGCACGACGACGGCGTCCGCCGCCTCGAGGGAAGAGGTGGCGGACGCCGTCGCTGAGCGCGAGCCCGGATCAGCCAGGCATCAGACGATGCCGTGGGCGATCATGACGTCGGCAACGCGGGTGAAACCGGCCGCGTTGGCGCCGAGCATCGTAGTCACCGAGGGCGGCCGTGCTCTCGGCCGCCGCGACGCAGGAGTCGTGGATGTCGGTCATGATGCCGGTCAGCTTGGCCTCGGCGGTGGCGAAAGTCCCAGCAGGTGCGGCCGGCGTTCTGCTCCATCTCGGGGGCGGAGGTCGCCACGCCACCGGCGTTGGCGGCCTTACCGGGAGGGCGAAGAGGATGCCGGCTTCTGGAAGGCCTCGACGGCCTCGGGGTGGAGGGCATGTTGGCGCCCTCGGAGACCACGCCGCAGCCGCCCCGCAGCAGGGTGTTCGCCGCGTCGCCGTCGAGCTCGTTCTGGGTGGCATAGGGCAGGGCGACGTCGCCGGGGACGTCCCACGGGCCGCCGGTCACGAGGCGGGCACCGGGGCGACGCTCGACGTAGTCGGCCACGCGACCGCGCTCGACCTCCTTGACCTGCTTGAGCAGCTCGAGGGTCCACCCCGGCCTCGTCGACGACGTAGCCGGAGGAGTCGGAGAAGGTGATGGGGGTGGCGCCGAGCTGCTGGGCCTTCTCGATGGCGTAGATCGCCACGTTTCCGGCACCGGAGACGAGAACCTTCTTACCCTCGAGGGACTCGCCCTTGGTGGCGAGCATGGACTGAGCAAGAGCACGGTGCCGTAACCGGTGGCCTCGGTGCGCACGAGGAGCCGCCCCAGGCCAGGCCCTCACCGGTGAGGACGCCGGCGTCACTAGGGAGTTCCGCAGGCGCTTGTACTGGCCGAACAGGTAGCCGATCTCGCGGCCGCCCACGCCGATGTCGCCGGCGGGCACGTCGGTGGAGGGGCCGATGTGGCGGGCCAGCTCAGTCATGAAGGACTGGCAGAAGCGCATGACCTCGGCGTCGGAGCGTCCGTGCGGGTCGAAGTCGGAGCCGCCCTTGCCGCCGCCGATGCCCTGGGCGGTCAGGGCGTTCTTGAAGATCTGCTCGAAGCCGAGGAACTTGATGATGCCTGCGTTGACCGAGGGTGGAAGCGCAGGCCGCCTGTATGGGGCCCAGCGCCGAGTTGAACTCGATGCGGAAGCCGCGGTTGACGTGGACCTGGCCGGCATCGTCGACCCACGGGACCCGGAACATGATCTGGCGCTCGGGCTCGACGATGCGCTCCAGGAGGGCGCCCTCGGCGTAGTGGGGGTGCTTGGCGATGACGGGACCGAGTGACTCCAGCACCTCGTGGACGGCCTGGTGGAACTCGACCTCTCCACGGTTGCGAGCCACAACCTGCTCATAGACCTTCTCGACAACGTCCTGCATGGGGGACTCCTTCGCCTTGCGGATTAGCTCAGCACCTGGCTGGTCGCCGCGGCGCCGCGAGAAGACTTCCACCGTGACGTTCACTGAGACGAAACATCTCGCGATCCGGAGGAAACATAGCCGTCGCAAAGGCCGCATTCTGGACGTTCACGCAACACAGATCACATTCCTGGATGATCTGGAGGCGTGAAGAGTGAACAGCTTCCAGACGGTTCAGTCGAGACGGCCCGCTATACCCACGGCCACAGTGCGGCGGTGCTCAGCGCGCACTCGCGGCGCGCGCGGCGGACTCCGGCCGCCTACCTGCTGCCCACCTGAGTGCGGGAATGGACCTGCTCGACGTCGGCTGCGGGCCGGCGTCCATCACTGCGGATCTTGCTGAGCGCGTCGCCCCGGGGCGGGTCGTCGCCCTGGATGCCGCGTCCGATGCCCTGCAGGCGGCTCGGGCGACGCTGAGCGAACGGGGCCTGTCCGAGCAGGTGGAGCTGACCTGCGGTGACGTCATGGCCTTGCCCTTCGAGACGCCTCCTTCGATGTCCTCCACGCCCACCAGGTCCTTCAGCACCTCGCCGGACCCGGTGGGGGCCCTGGCCGAGATGCGCCGTCTCACCCGCCCCGGCGGCATGGTGGCCGTGCGCGACGCCGTCTACTCCGCCATGACCTGGTTTCCCGAGCCTGCGGGCATGGAGCAGTGGCGCTCGGTCACCTGGCCACCGCCCGGGCCAACGGCGGCGAGCCCGATGCCGGCAGCCGGCTGCTGTCCTGGGCCCGGGCGGCGGGCTTCACCGACGTGACGGCCTCGGCCTCCACCTGGTGCTATGCCACGCCCGCCGACCGCACCTGGCAGTCGCAGACCTGGGCGCAGCGGTGCCTGACCTCCTTTGGGCCGCGGGCCGTCGAGCTGGGGCTGGCGGACAGGGCCGACCTGGAGGCGATGGCCCAGGGGTGGCGGCAGTGGGGCGCCAGCGAGGACGCCTGGTTCGTCGTCGTGCACGGAGAGGTCCTGGCCCGCGTCTGACGGCGCTCACACGGGATCGCCCGGCGCCGTGAGCCGTCGCTCCGGCCGGTGAGGAGTGACCCGTATTGACTCACAGGTCGCACACAACCGTCACCCGCTCCTCTAGGCTCATTCCAATGCCCGAACACACCCCCGCTCCCCGCTCCTCCGTGATGGACGTGATGGCTCTGCGATCCGTCACGGAGCTTCCCGTCACCCGGCGCCATGTCCTGGACCCCGAGATCCTGCGGACGGTGGCGGCCGTCGATCGGGTTGGCGATCTGACGCGCTTCAACGTCGCCGAGGTGCCCGAGCTGGCCCAGATCTCCGCCCCCGAGGAGCTTCTGGCGCCCGACGAGCGCGGCTGGGCCCTGGGGCACGCCCTGTCCCTGGCCGTGGAGCACGGGCAGCGCCTGTGGCTGAGCGAGGTTCCCAGGGGGCGTGTGGGGCTGCTGCAGACCATCCTGGGCGAGCACCTCGTCCACGTTGCCTCCCCGGATGCGCCCGAGGCCATCGAAGCCCCTCAGAGAGACGGGGGCGAGGGAACCGGTGAGGGCAGCGTCGTCGTCGCCGTGAGCCCGCGCCGCCTTCTGGACGAGTGGGCCACCGGGACACCCGAGCAGATCCGCTACCTGCGCACCGTCCTGGAGGACGGACCCGCTGCGCGTCTCGCGGCACTACCCCTGCCGCCCTGCAGGAGGCGAAGGTCGATCTCGTACCGCGTGCCGGTATCGTCCGGTTGTTGCACAACCCCCGCTTCCTGGCCTACGCGACGGTGTTCATCTACTCCTCGCTGCGGGCGCTTCCGGCCGTCTACGCCCCCGGCTTCCGCGGCAACCCCTGGGTGCTGTGGGCCATCGATATCCTCACCGCGGTGCCCTACACCTGGGGATCATCGCCATGGTGGCAGGCAAGCGACGCCGCATCCGCTTCGCCGGGTTCCTCGTCACCCTCATCACCTTCGTGGCGCCCTATGTGTACTTCTTCCTGTCGGGCGCCCACGGGGACGGCCCCGGCTACCCGCAGTGGGTCATCATGGTGGTCATCGGCCTGGTGCTGGCCACCTTCCTGCTGGAGGGCGGCCGCTGGCTACGTGACGTGATCGTCGCCCGAAGGCTGCGCACCCCGGGGGACAGCTAGTCGGCCTATGCCGCCGACGTCGTCGTTTCCGCCCCACGGATCGAGCGCAGCACCCCGGCGAGCAGGAACCACCCGCCGGAGACGATGAGGACGACGACCAGGCTGAGCGGCCGGTAGGGGTAGACCGCCACCAGCCAGCAGGTGGCCAGGAACCACACCGCCACCGCACCGATGTTGAGGGCGCGGAAGCGCTTGACGCGGGCCGGGTGCGCGTAGTGCGTGGGCACCAGGGTCAGCACCACGAAGATGAGGGTGACGATGATGTTGAAGACCGCCGGGGTCTGGAGCACGTAGAACATGAGGGCCACGATGTTCCAGGCGGCCGGGAAGCCCACGAAGTAGTAGTCGGTGGACTTCCACTGCTTGTTGGCGTAGCAGAACATTGACGAGCTCAGGACGAGGGCCATGAGCAGTCCCGCCACCGGCCTGGGGCCCATCGGCAGGGCCACGTACATGAAGACCGCCGGGATGAAGGTCCAGGTGAGGTAGTCGACGACGATGTCTACGATGCCGCCGTCGAACCAGGGGATGATCTCGGAGACCCGGGCACGCCGGGCCAGGGTGCCGTCAACACCGTCGACGACGAGGGCGACGAGTAGCCAGACCCACATCCACGTGTACTCCCGGTGGGGTTGATGGTGGTGAGCATGGCCAGGCTGGCCCACACCAGTCCCGACATGGTCCAAGATGTGCACTGCCCGAGGCGGCGACACGGGCCCGTGCCGGGTACTGCGCGTCGACACGAACGCCCCTCTCGGTGGATAACACTGACGGCCGGCAGTCTATGCGGTTCACGGCCCCAGCACCTATCCGCCGGAAGGCGCTCTGAAAGCGATCCCGTCTCCCCCGTACCGCCCGAGAACCGTGTGCGCCCCCGTACCTGCCGGTTCGGGGCGCCTCAAACACCGGGCGCCGGGGAGACGCTCGGGAGATGACTCACATACTCACGTTGCGGAAGTCGAAGGGTAGATCCCCATGGGGTTCCAGTGGGCGATGAGGCGCGCACCGCAGGCGATCGTGGGCCCACAGCTCGGAGCTGATGACGACGCCGCCGCCCTCCAGCTCGCTGAGGTCCAGGCGGTGGTGGCCGTCGACGTACTCGTCGGCCTGTTCGACAGGGTGAGGGTCGGGTCTGAAACGGGGCTCGACAGGGCCCGCCAGCTGCTCATCGAGGCCAGCCAGGTCGTTGCCGGCGATGCCGTAGCGGCTCGCCAGCTCGTTGACGTCACGGCGCGCGATGGCGGCGACGAACTCCTGGACCTCGGTGTAGATCCGCTGACGCAGGTCCTCGCTGCCCCAAGGCGCTGGGGCCGGCTCGCTCGGCTCGGCGGGTTCGGCCGGCTCGGCCGGCTCCTCCTCGGCGCTCGGCCGGCCCTCGGCATCCGTGGCCTGCGGGGGCTCAGCCTCCGCGGGCGCGAGCGACCCTCTCGGGTTCTCCTGGCCTGCAGGGGGCTCGACGGGGGCGTGCTCGGTTGGGGTCTCCTGGGCCGCGTGGTCCTCGGGCTCGCCCTCGGGCGTTGAGGAGGTCGGCGCGGAGGCGGCCTCAGCACCGGAGGACGGCGGCACCTCAGGCACCGGCGTATCGGCGGCGTCAGGGACATCCACCGGGTCGGCGGCGCGCCGTCTCGGCGATCATCGGCGACGGGGCGCCGTCGCCTCGACGGGGGCAGCGGCCTCGGGGGCCTCCTCGGAGAGGTCGAGGGTGGCCTCCTGGCCCCGTGACCGGCGGCGTCGGCCGGGGTCAGGGGAAGCGCGAGGCTGGTCGGGGCGACGGTCTCACCCGTGGGTGCGGCCACGGGCTCGCCACCGGCATGCTCGACGGCGAGGGATCGCCACCGGCTCATAAGCGGACTCGGCCGTCCCGGAGGACTGGGCCACCTGGGTCGGCGAAGCCGGCTCCGAGTCGGCGGGAACGGCTGCTTCAGCGGCGTCCTCAGCGGCCTGCTCCGGGGCGGCGTCGGCCGGGGTCTGAGCAGTGGCGGCGGCGTGCCGGGCCCGGCGCGCGGTGCGGGCGAGCTCCGCCTCGGGAGCCGGGACGGCGAGCTCAGTCGGCACCGGCCTCGGCGTCGGCCTCCTCACCGGTCTCTGCGGGGCTCGGCGCAGGCTGCGCCTGCAGCTCCTCCGGGAACGGCTGGGGCATGCGGCATCTCAGCCATCGCGGGCTGCGCCTCGCCGGCGGACGCACCCTCACCGTCCAGCAAGGCCCCTGCTCCACGGGGGAAGGGCTGGACGAGAAGGGTCTCCCCGTCAGCGCTGCGACCGGCTCGGTCTGAGCCTGCGTCACCGGCTGCCCGACGCCGTCGGGCGCCTCAGCGGCCCTCGGTCGGCGTGTGGGCAGTCACCGCCGCGTGCCGAGCCTGGTGAGCAGCGGCCGGGTCCTCCGCCTCGGGGCGGGGACCGCGCGGGCTCTCAGTCTTCTCCGGCTCCTCGGCCCGAGGCGGAGACGGACCCCTCGACCTGCGGGGCCTGCGTCTCGGCGGGAGCCTCCTCCGTGAGGGATCACTGGCAGGGGCCGACGACTCCTGGGCTTGGGCAGGGGCATCCTCAGGGGACTGGGAACCGGCGGGCTGCTCGGCCTCAGCAGCGGACTCAGCCACCTGCTGTGCGGGCACAGCGAAGACGGAGGGGACTTCGGCGTACTCGCCGAGTGCGTCAGCCTCCGGTGCCTCCCCCGCCTCGGAGGGCTCACTGGCCTCAGGGGCCTGAGGCACCTGGTGGGCCTCGGCCGGGACCTGCGTCGTCGGGCCCTCGTCAGTGGCCTCCCCAGGGGACGGCTCCGCGACGGCCTCGGGCAGCGGGTCGGAGTTGAGGTACTGGCGCCGTTCCACGCCCACGCGGGTGAGCTGGCCGGCAAGGATCTCGGGGCGACCGAGGTGAGTCCCAGACCTCCCCAGGGGCCCGAGCGCAGGCTCAGGGAGGGGCGTCGAGGATGGCGACCCCGCCGTCGGGCAGGAAGCTACAGGAACAGCCCGGTCATCTCACCGGTGGTGGCGTCCCACAGGCGTACGGTGCCGTCCTCGGAGCCGGTGAGGATTCAGGGTGCCGTCGGGCTCCACTGCGCGTCGGTGACGCCGAAACGGTGGACGGCCAGGGACAGCACGATCTTGCCGGAGACCTCGTCCCACACGCGCCGACGCCGTCGTCGAAGCCGGCCAGCACCTGGTGCCGTCGGGGCTCAGGCGTAGGAGCGGACCATGGCGGCGGCGTCGCGCAGCGTCACGAGCTCGCCGGAGTGATGACGTCCCAGACGTGGGCAGCGCCGTCGGCGCTGCCGGTGACGACGCGAGGGCCTCCTGCGTCCACACGACGTCGCGCACCCAGTTGCCGGTGTGGGTGTGGATGACCTCGCCGGTGGAGGCGTCCCAGATGCGGGCCGTCCCGTCCTGAGCCGGTCAGGACGCGCTGGCCGTTGGGGCTCAGGCGACCGAGGTGATCATGTCACGGTGGCCCTCGAGGGTCAGGGAGGCGCTCGCCGCGGGCGGCGTCCCAGATCGCGGCGCGGTCGTCCCCCAGTCCGGTGAGGATGCGCTCGCTGTCCGGGCTCCAGGCGATGTCGTTGACGTCGTCCTCCCCGGCGGTCAGGGCCTGGACGACGTCGCCGGTGGAGGCATCCAGGATGAGGACGCGGGGCGAGAGGTAGGAGGAGGTGGCTAGGGCGGGTGCCGTCCGGGCTCCAGACGACCTCGCTCAGCTCGCGGGCGCCGTTGTCCACCGTGAGGCGCGGCTCGCCGGTGGTGGCGTCCCAGACGCGGTTGCCGCCGATCTTGGCGCCGATGCTGAGCCTGGTGCCGTCGGGGCTCCAGGAGACGGTCTCCACGGAGTTGCCGGCCCCCAGGACGAGCTGGGTCTGGCCGGTGGTGGCGTCCCAGACGCGCACGGTGTCATCGTGCGAGCCGGTGGCCACGCGGCGCGAGTCCGGGCTCCAGGCCAGGGCGCAGGCCCACTGGTTGTGGCCGCTCAGGCTGAGCAGCTCCTCGCCGGTGGTGGCGTCCCAGATGTGAGCGGTGGTGCCGGAGATGTCGTCGGTGATGATGCGGCTGCCGTCGGGGCTCCAGGAGACGACGCTGACCCAACGGCGCTCACGGCCGTGGAGGCTGAGGACCTCCTCGCCGGTGGCGGCGTCCCAGACCAGGGCTCGGCCGAGTCGAAGGCGGTGATGATGCGGCGCGAGTCCGGGCTCCGTGACAGGCTGGTCATCGGCTCGATCGGGCCGACGTGGGTCGGCCCTGCCGTCGGGCCCCATGGTGGCTCCGCGCCCCACGAAGGCCATGGGGCCCACACGCAGCAGCTCGGTGCCGGTGACGTCCCAGACCCGGGCGGTGCCGTCGTCGGAGGCGGTGGCCGCGGGTCCCGTCCGGGCTCACGACACCGCGGTGAGGTGCTCGGTGTGCCCCGACAGCGTGCGCACCACCTGACCGCTGGAGGCGTCCCAGATGCGGGCAGGGCGTCGTCAAGCTGGTGAGGATGCGGGTGGAGTCGGGGCTCCAGGCACCGCCCACCACACCGGAGCCGCCGAGCCAGGGTCAGCAGGTCGGCGCCGGTGGTCGCGTCCCCAGACGCGGACGCTGTGGTCCTCCGCAGCGGTGAGGGCCGCGTGCCATCAGGGGCTCCAGGCCACGGCGCTGATGGACAGGCTGGGGCCGGCCAGCGCAGACAGCTCGGTACCGCGGTTTCGCGTCCCAGACCCAGGCCGTGCCGTCGTGCGATCCGGACAGGAGCCGCGTGCGTCCGGGCTCAGGCCACGCCCCACAGCGCGTCGAAGTGGCGGCATGCAGTGACACCTCACGAGGGTCGATCGTCGCCGAGGGTCTCTGAAGGCACAGTCATGGTTGAAGTCTGAGATCTCGCGAGGTATCTGCGGCATCTTGAGCGATTGCGAGCAGTTACCTGAGTGATATCTGGCAAATCCGGGGCTGAGAGGCGCCACGCCGGGTGCACGACACGCTGAGTCGCCGCCTTCGCGCCACCGCGCCCAGTTCGGGCGGGCACGGGAGGGCGCTGCGCTGCCTGCTTCGACCGGCTCGCCCGCGGCTTCGATATCTTCCGAGATGTCCGGAGAATGATCGGTCACTCAGGGGCGGCTGCCTCCGAGGGGCATCGTAGTGGGCGTCATCGACGGGCTGGAGCCACTCGTTGGAGGTGTTCTCGCCGGGCACGCCCAAGGCGATGTGGGGAGAACCAGGAGTCGGCCTTCGCACCGTGCCAGTGCTTGATACCGGCACGGGTGAAGATGACGTTACCTGGCTCGAGGCTGACGGCGTCGTGGCCCTCCTCCTGATACCAGCCCGAGCCGGCAGTGCAGATGAGGACCTGCCCGCCACCGGAGGTAGCGTGAGTGGATGTGCCAGTTAGTTGCGGCAGCCGGGCTCGAAGGTGACGTTATGAACGCTCACCGCGCACTCAGGATCGGTAACGAGGGCTCTGAGGAAGCTCTCACCCGTAAAGTACTGGGCGAAGGCCGTGTTTGCCTCCCCCTTGCCGAAGATGTTCTCGCCATTGAAGACGGTCTCGTCGATGGTAGCGGTCATCGAGGTTCCTCCTAAGTCGGTGTTGATGTCGAGCTGGCCGATGGCGTCCGAGATGGCAGGTACTGCCCGAACCGTGCCGGTTAGGGGTGGTCAGTCTCGGTCGACCTCGACGGTAGTGCGGTCGGGCGCGTCATCCAGGTCCTACCACCCTCGAGGTCGGACGGCATTGGCGGCACCATCACGGCTCTCTTCGTCGGCCGTCTCCAACCTGAGATGGAATCGCGCCGCGATCCGCCCTCCTTAGGGTGGACATGGATCGGCGGAGAATCATTCGGAGGCCTGATGTGCCGTGGGCCACGATCGCGCAGGCTGGAGTCATGACCGCGATCACGACCTCCCGCCCCACGAGCCAGGGACTCGCCCCCGCCGGTGAGAGCCTCGGACACCGCTGGCTCAAGAACGTTCTGGCCACCGCTCTTGCCGGCATTCTCTGTCTGGTGCTCATTGGCGTCACACGCACCGTCTCCGCGCTGATCACCGGCGGGGACACCCGCACCGGGGCCGGGCGGTAGGCGAGTCTCTTCGGTTCGCCTCACCACGGCGTCCCTCGTCGTCTCTCCACCGCACCTTCTCCGGTCGCCCCGCCATCTCCGGGCCGGCCACCAACGCTGAGGGCGACGGCGGGCTCAGGCGCGGAGCTGAGGTGCACGGTCCGCAGTCAGAGGCGGGCAGTCGGCGGTCAGTTGCCGGTGCCGTGGAAGACGGCCTCCAGGTTGTTGCCGTCGGGGTCGAGGACAAAGGCCCCGTAGTAGCCAGGGTGGTAGTGCGGACGCTCGCCGGGACCGCCATTGTCGGTGCCACCCGCCGCCAGAGCCGCCTCATGGAAGGCGTCCACCTGCGCCGTCGACGACGCCGCCACAGCAATATGGCAGGGCGTCGGGTTCTCCGCCGGGGTCAGCCACAGGTCCGCATGGACCGGGGCGCCCTCCGACGCGCCGGGCGTCGGCCACCCAATCGGTAACGGGCCCGAACTCCATGACACACGGTAGCCCAGCGGCGCAAGCGCCGCCTCGTAGAAGGCTCTCGAGGCCGCCGGATCGCTGACATTCACAGAGACGTGATCAATCATCACCTCCAGCCTAGCTGCGCATCTCAGGACACGTAAGGCCCGAGGCACACCCTTCAGACGTCGAGCCGGGCATTTTTCGCGTAGCCCCTACGAATTTCTGTTGTGCTACGCGAAAAATGCCCGGCTCGGCGGGCAAGAGACCAGAGGGAGGGCTCAGAACAGCGCCGGCAGGACACCCTCGACGTCGTCCCCCAGCTCGGCCAGGTCCAGGACGAGGGGACGCCCGGCACCGCCGCGTCGGAGAGCAGGTCGCTGCCGGCCACGACGAGCAGGTCGCCACCGGTGGTCCCCAGGCGCGCCACGGCGACGTCCTCGGCCTCTGCGGCCGCGGTGACGGCGGGCACGAGCTCCTCGCGCACGGCGACGATGGCGCGAGCCCCGGACTCGGAGAACAGGGGCGGTGAAGTCGTCCACGCCCTCCTCCTGGATAGCGGTCAGGTCCACGCTGGCGCCGACGCGCAGCGCAGGCAGGGAGTCCACGAGGGTCTGGATGAGGCCGCCGGTCGAGCAGTCGTGGGCGGCGCACGCCAGCGACTCGCCGTCGGGCCCCTCCGCCTCGCTCAGGGCCAGCAGGACCCGCCCGAGCGCCATCTCCGCCTCGAGGTCGACGCGCGGGGCAGCCCGCCCGAGGTGGTCGTGGACCACGCGGGACCAGGCCGAGCCGTCGAGCTCGTCGGCGGTGGCGCCCAGGGCCATGATGGCCAGGCCCTCCTCGTGCCAGCCCGAGGGGTTGGCACGGCGCACGTCGTCCATGACGCCCAGGACGCCGACGACGGGCGTGGGGTTGATCGAGAGTCGATCTGCCCTTGACCTTGCCGTGGGAGTTGTAGAGGGAGACGTTGCCACCGGTGACCGGCACCCCCATGGCGGCGCGCGGCGTCGGCCAGGCCGGTGATGGCCTCGACGAGCTGCCACATGGCGTCGGGGTCCTCCGGCGAGCCGAAGTTGAGGCAGTCGGTGACGGCCAGGGGCCGGGCTCCCACGGTGCACACGTTGCGGTAGGACTCGGCCAGGGCCTGGGCGGCGCCGGTGGCGGGGTCAAGCTTGGTGAAGCGGCCGTTGGCGTCGGTGGAGATGGCCACGCCGCGGCCGGTGGCCTCATCGACGCGGATGACGCCGGCGTCGTCGGGCTGGCACAGGGCGGTGTCGCCGCACGAAACGGTCGTACTGGTTGGTCACCCAGGCGACGGAGGCCTGGTTGGGGCTGGTGACGACGGCGCGCACCTGCTCGGCCAGCTCGGTGGCGGACTCGGGGCGGGCCAGGCGCTCGGTGGTGTCGGCGTTGAGCGCGTCCTGCCAGGCGGGGCGGGCGTAGGGGCGTTCGTAGAGTGGGGCCCTCGTGGGCCACGGTGCGCGGGTCGACGTCGACGATCCGCTCCCCGAAGTGGTCGATGGTCAGGCGGCCCGAGCCGTTGACCTCCCCGATGACGGCGGCCTCGACGTCCCACTTGTCGATGACGGCCATGAACTCCTCGAGCTTGTCGGGCGCGACGACGGCCATCATGCGCTCCTGGGACTCGCTCATGAGGATCTCCCCGGCGGTCAGGGTGGGGTCGCGCAGGAGCACCTTCTCCAGGTCCACGTGCATGCCGCCGTCACCGTTGGAGGCCAGCTCGGAGGTGGCGCAGGAGATGCCGGCGGCACTAGGGTCCTGGATGCCGAGCACGAGCCCGGCACCGAACAGGTCCAGGCAGCACTCGATGAGGACCTTCTCCATGAAGGGGTCGCCCACCTGGACGCTGGGGCGCTTGGCGGGCATGCCGTCCTCGAAGGACTCCGAGGCCAGGATGGAGGCCCCGCCGATGCCGTCCCCGCCGGTGCGGGCCCCGAAGAGCACCACCTTGTTGCCGGCGCCGGTGGCGTTGGCCAGGTGGATGTCCTCGTGGCGCAGCACGCCCACGCACAGGGCGTTGACCAGCGGGTTCTCCTGGTAGGAGGAGTCGAACTCGGTCTCGCCGCCGATGTTGGGCAGGCCCAGGGAGTTGCCGTAGGTGCCTACGCCGGCCACGACGCCGTGGACGACGCGCGCGGTGTCGGGGTGGTCGACGGCGCCGAAGCGCAGCTGGTCCATGACGGCCACGGGCCGCGCCCCCATGGAGATGATGTCGCGCACGATGCCGCCCACGCCGGTGGCGGCCCCCTGATAGGGCTCGACATAGCTGGGGTGGTTGTGGGACTCGACCCTGTGGTCACGGCCCAGCCGTCACCGATGTCGACGACGCCGGCGTTCTCACCCATGCCGACCAGGAGGTGCTCGCGCATCTCAGGGGTGGTCTTGGCGCCGAACTGGCGCAGGTGGATCTTGGAGGACTTGCGGAGCAGTGCTCGGACCACATGACCGAGTACATGGCCAGCTCGGCGTTGGTGGGGCGGCGCCCCAGCAGCCCGCGGATGGACTCGTACTCGTCGGCCTTGAGGCCCAGCTCCTTCCAGGGCATCTCCCGCTCCGGCGTCGCGGCGGCGTCGGCGACGGTGTCGGGGTGGGCGGCTGGGATCACGGGCTCGGACGCCATGGGGGCTCCTGGTTGAAGAGGGAGTGCGGCCGAGCCAAGCCTACCCGCGCCCCCGCAGCACCTCACACCACGACCCTCGCGGGATCGCACTCCACACACCCTCCGCTCCCGCCGAGAACACCGCGTTCGCCCGATCAGGGCGCTGCGGAAGCCCGCCAGAAGAATGCCGAAACGGCAACAAGACGCCACGCCCACACTCAAAGTGCTGCGCCTCACAGGATTTCGGGGGAAGATCATGGCATGAGAGACATCGACGTCGCCCCGCTGCCCCTGTCGCACTTGGAGAGCCACCTGGACGAGGTAGCCATCAAACGACTGCACACGAGCCTGACGGGCGCCGAGGCCCTGCTGGAGGGGCACACCGTGTGGACGGTCACGCCGTCGGCCGCCGCCGGCTCGGGACCGGCGGAGACGGTCGCGCCCCTCGTGGGCTACTCCCTGGGAGCCGGCCTTAACGTGCGCTGGCTGACTCTGGACGCCCCTGAGGAGTTCACCCGGATCGCGACGCGCCTGCACGCCGGCATCCACGGGGACCACGGCGACGGCGGCAAGCTCGGGGACAAGCAGCGCGACATCTACGAGCACGTCCTGGCCTCCAACGCGGAGAACATCGTCGAGGAGGTCCGCCCCGACGACATCGTCATCCTTCACGACCCGCCCACGGCGGCCCGGCCAAAAGCCCTCAGGCGGCGGGCGCCACCGTCATCTGGCGCTGCCACGCGGGGCCGAGGGCGCGGGCGAGGCCGCTGACTACGCCTGGGCCTTCCTGGACCGCTACCTGGAGGACGTGGACCTCGTCATCGTCTCCCGCCCGAGTACCGCCCGCCCCTATATCGAGGCCGAGCGCTGCGCGGTCCTGGCCCCCTCCATCGACGCCGACTCCCCAAGAACCGGGTCCTGGACCTGGACGAGGCCTGGTCGGTGGCGCGCCTGTCGAGGATCTTCGCCGGCGAGCCGCCCTTCGAGGCCGTGCCCTTCATGCGTTATGACGGACGCGCCGACGCCTTCCGCGGCCCTGCCCGAGGACCCGGTCCTGGCCCGGCGACCCTGTGCCGCTGGGCGCCCGGGTCATCACCCAGGTCAACAGGTGGGACCGCCTCAAGGGCGGCCTGGAGCTGGTGGAGGCCTTCGCCGATAACATCGCCGCGCTGCCCGAGGACGCTCACCTGCTGCTGGTCGGCCCGACCCCGGACGGACCCGAGTCGCAGGCCACCCTCACCCAGATCGTGGAGCGCTGCTCGGTGCTGCCGGAATCGGTTGCCTCACGGATCCACGTGGCCGCGGTGAGCATGGAGGACCGTGAGGTCAACGCCACCGTCGTCAACGCCGTCCAGCGAGTCAGCTCGGTGGTCACCCAGCGCTCCCTCATCGAGGCCTTCGGGCTGACGGTAGCCGAGGCGATGTGGAAGAAGGCCCCGGTGGTCGCCTCCGCGGTAGGCGGCATCCGCGATCAGATCGACGACGGCGTCGACGGCGTCCTGGTTGACCCGGCTGACGGCGCCGCCTGGGCCGAGGCCGTGCGCGACCTGCTGCTCTTCCCCGAGCGGGCACAGGAGATGGGGCTGGCCGCCCACGAGTCCGTGCGCCGGGAGTTCCTGTCCAACCGGCACCTGCAGGACCTCCTGCAGATCCTGGCCGACCTGATGGGCTGACGAGCCGACGAAAGACGCCTGGCGGGGTGTCGGTGTCCATGGGGCTGCTCCTCATGCGACGCGTGGACGACCCCGTGTCGCCGAGGAGGAGTCGGCCGCGGAGGCCGCCGTCGCGTTCGTACCTTATGCCTCGCGTTCGGGGTTCAGGGTACGAACGCGAGGGCTACCCTACGAACGCGCGGCGCTCGACGTCGATATGACGCTGCGGGCACAGACCGACGGGAGACGACGCCATGGCAGCCATGACACCTGAACAGCACCACCTCGTTCAGCGCGTCCGCGCACTGATCGACGACGAACCGGACGTGCGCGAGGTCCCCATGTTTGGAGGCCGGGCGATCATGGTCAACGACAAGATGATCGTCAGCGCCGGGAAGACCGGGGACCTCCTGGTGCTGTCGCCGCCGACCGTCACGAGACGCTCCTGGGCGAGCCGGGCGCCGACGCAGGCCCAGATGGGAGCCGGGCGAGACATGGGGCTCGGCTGGATCACCGTCGCCCCCGAGGCCATCGCCGACGACGACCGCCTCGCCTTCTGGATCGACGTCGCCATGCGCCACAACCGCACCGTCGCCGGCGGGCAATCGGTAGGCAAGAAATCCCGGAGGGCATGAGGGTCCTCAGGACCGCCGTCAGGCCTCTTGGGGGCCCGACCCAACGAGCACGTCACACAGCGACGCCATAAGTCACTTCATTGAGGAGCCGCACATGACCACTGACAACAAGACCGCTGCCGACGCCGCCCTACGTGTTGTCACCGCCTATCACGAGGCATGGAGGCTTATTCAAGGAGAGCCACTTAGTTTTCGATAGGCTGTCCTATACTCCACCCACCGACTCTCGGTGAATGTGACTCGCACTGACGACACCGCCTACTCTTCGCGGACCAGGCAGAGCGGATGCTGTCCAAACGGGACGACTTTGAAGTCGCTATGTGCAGGCCGAGCCAAGCTGAATCACCCTGACCTGCACAGATACAAACGGCACTCGCAGACCCTGGCGTCGAAGTCGTCCCATCTGGACACTTTGACGCCAATGACCCCACCTCCCTCACGGTGCGCCCTCGGGGGCTGGCGGCTCTGAGCGCGCCCCGACGCTACGCAGACCCACTCGGGCTGGGAGGTGGCAATCTAGGAGCGACCGTCCGGTACTCATGCAGATCGGGACGCACCTCGTGGTCAGCGACTGCGTTCTCCCGCACGCACCTGGGCTCCGAGCGCAGTCGTTGGTGGAAGACGTACGTCCTGGACGCAAACCGCAGGCCGGCCGATGAGCCTACTGAGGTCTGCGGGGACGCGTTGCGCCGCCCACAGGGCTGGGGAAGGTTGATCGCAGGTGGATCCGAGCCACCTGCCCTCGCACGATTTCAGCAACCACCACAGCGCCAGAACCGCCATCTCCCGAGGCCGCGAAGACCACAGAGTGCAGACGCACCTGAAGTCGCGCACTGCCGTCTACTGATCGATGGTCTGCCACACCTCACCCGACCATCGTGTCCCTCAGGCCTTCTCAGACGGCACCCGGACGGCCCACCCAGGAGGATCGCGAAGGGGCTTCATCACACCCTGAGCGGAGTTATCCACAGGTCGTGTCCACAGGCTTGTGCAGGGGTGTGTGGGTTCGTGGAATGTCGCCACTCCCCCTGTGCACAAGCCCCGTTCGCAACCTCCAACCCGGGTGAGCGATCATGCTGGAGGCTTCCCACAAACACTCCCGCACACCTTGGGGCATCATCGCTATAGACAGAGTTTTGGCTGGAAAGACAGGGAAACTAGCCGATCAGTCGGGTCCTGTCCCCGGGATTCAACAGCCACGACCCCGGCGACGGCGACAGCACTTCTTCATCGTCGTGCAACTCGAACAAGACCGCTCCGAGGAGGTCCGGGCAAGGAGTCACCCCGCCCTCTCCACAGTTCCACACAGGCCCGACACGGATCTGTGGATAACTCGGAGGAGCGGGGTGTTCTGGTTCTCGCCCCCTGATGACCGTCAGAAGCGGCGTTGCCGGAGCGAGCCCGGCGGCCTCAGACGGACAGCAGCGAGTCGATGGCGGAGCGGAAGACTCCCAGGCCGTCGGTCCCGGTGCGCGGGCCGGCCTGTGAGCCGGGACCGAAACCGGGCTCCACGGCGTGCTCGGGGTGGGGCATGAGCCCGACGACGTTACCGCGCTCGTTGCGCACGCCGGCAATGTCGCGGGCCGAGCCGTTGGGGTTGCCCACGTAGCGGAAGACGACGAGTCCCTCCCCTCGAGGCGGTCGAGCTCCTCGGGGGAGGCGATGAAGTTACCCTCACCGTTCTTCATGGGGACGACGATCTCCTCCCCCTCCGCGTACCGGTTGGTCCAGGCGGTCTGCGTGTTCTCCACGCGCAGGCGCTGCTCGACGCAGATGAAGCGCTGGTTCGCGTTGCGCAGGAGGGCGCCGGGCAGGAGGTGGGCCTCAGCGAGGATCTGGAAGCCGTTGCAGATGCCGAGGACCGGCATGCCGCGCTCGGCGGCGGCCACGACCTCCTCCATGACGGGGGCGAAGCGGGCGATGGCGCCGCAGCGCAGGTAGTCGCCGTAGGAGAAGCCTCCGGGCACGACGACGGCATCGACCCCGCGCAGGTCGGCGTCCTTGTGCCACAGGCTCACCGGCTCGGCCCCGGCCAGGCGCACGGCGCGGGCGGCGTCGACGTCGTCGAGGGTCCCGGGGAAGGTGATGACGCCAATACGGGCGGCGGGGAGCTGCTGGGCGACTCGCTCACGGCTCAGGCCTCCTCGTCGGCGGCGACGGAGACGACGTCCTCGATGATCGGGTTGGACAGGAGGGTGTCGGCGGCCTCGCGGGCGGCGGCCAGGTGCTCCTCAGTGACTGGACCGTCCACGGTCAGCTCGAAGCGACGGCCCTGCCGCACCCCGGTGAACTGCTCGAAGCCGAGGCGGGGAAGGCTTCCGACAACCGCCTTGCCCTGGGGGTCAAGAATCTCGGGCTGGGCATGACCTCGACGACGATGCGTCCCATGGGTGCTCCTCGGATGAGGCGGGATGAGTGCGCAGCCCAAGACTACCCGCATGCAGCCCGGGGCGGTGACCTGGCGGGCCCGCGCGGGGCTCAGACCTGGCCGAGCCACTCGCCGGCCAGCCGGATCGCCAGGACTCCGCCCAGGGTCAGGGCGGCGGTGGCGATGAGCCAGGCGGGAGCCCAGGATGAGGGCGACGACGGCGCAGACCACGGCGCTGGCGAGCATGAACCCGCCCACGGCGCCGGCGACACCGGCGGGGGCGTGGATGGACTGGTCGACGGTGGAGGTCCCCATGACCGGCGTGGGGCCGGAGTCCACGGTGGGGCTGTCTCGTCGCCGCGCTCGGAGGTGCCCAGCAGGAGCGGTCCCGCGAGCGCGGGCCACCAGCCGGGCGGGGTCGTGGACGCTGACGGACCCGGTGGTCAGACCGGCGGCGGCATCGAGCACGCCGGGCTTCCAGCGCTCGGCCTCGCGGCGCACCGGGGTGCCTCCGGCCCAGGCGAGGTAGCGGCGGCGGCCTGGCCCGGCCCCGCCGAGGACCGCGACGAGCCACGGCGGGATCCACGGGTGGCCGGCTTCGGCGTTGCAGGCCAGGTTCATGGCCGAGGCGGTGGCCAGGACCAGCCCCAGCAGGGGGCGAAGGCCACGCCGGCCAGGCGCTGACGGCGCACGGCTGCCGGCCACGGGGAACGGGTCCGGGCGGAGGGCTCTTGGCTCGTCCGCGCCCCACGCCCCAGTCGGTGCCCGAGGAGGGGCGGCGGGGCCACGCCTTTGGCGGGGCCGCGTCCCACACCCCAGTCGGTGCCTCCCTGGGCCTGGATCTCCTCGGCGTCCAGAGCGTTGGTGGCCGCTTCCCAGGCGCTGGACTCGGCCAGGATGCCGGCGTCGTCCTCCTCGCCCTCGGGCGGCTGGGCCGCTGGGCTCGTGGGCGCAGCGGGAGCAGTGGACGCAGCACTGGGGCGCGTCTGGTAGCCGCGGCCGCGGGCGGAGAGGGCTCCACGCCGGGGGCTGGGGCGGCCGGCGCTGCTGGGGCAGCCGGCGCTGCGGTCGCCGGCGGCGGTGCAGAGGCCACAGAAGCCGCTGAGGCACCGCTGGGCACGGCCTCAGGCCTGCCCTGGGAGATGGTGAAGACACGGGTGGTGGTGGCTCCTGTCTGGGACGCGCTTCCCGGCCCTCGACGGCGGTGGGGGCGCGACGGGCCGTGGTGAGCGACCGTCGGCGCCGACGGCGGCGGCCCGCTCCTGCTGGGGGTCGGGGAGCCGGGAGCGCCGGCGCACTGCCGGCGCTGGCGGGGAGCGGGTCCGGGTGCCCGTCAGGTCGGGCTCACCGTCGTCCCCAGGGGGTGTCGGAGGGGGCCGCCGACGGCGTGCAGGGGTGGCCGGGGAGGCGGGCGAGCCGGCGGACAGGGCGGAGTCGGCCCAGCCGGCGTCGTCGTCGGACACGTCGGCCAGGTCAATGGCGATGGCGGCGTCGACGGCGTCAGCGGTTCCTGAGGCGATGGCCTGGGCCGCGGCCGAGCGCAGGTCCTCCTCCGTCATGACCGCCGCGTCACCCGTGCCGCCCGCCTCGCGGGCGCCGGCGGAGCCGTCGACCGAGCCGGCGGCGGAGGCCGCGGAGCCTCCCGAGGCGGACGAGGCAGCCGGGCCGGTGGGGGCGGGGTTGTTGCCGGGCGGACGACCTCAAGCAGGCCACTGCCGCCGGGCCGGGCGGAGGCGCTCTTCGGTCGTGGGGTCCGTTTGGGCATGATGCCCCAGTTGACGGGCCCCTGCTCGTTGTCGGGACGTCGGTCACGAGGGGTCATGGATCACCTGTCCCAGGATGGAGGCGAGCCCCAGGGCCACGAGCACGAAGCCGGTGGCGCCGAGCAGGAGCTGGCCGACACGGATGAGGTCTCGCCGGTGGAGGTCCCCGGCCAGGCGCTCGTCGGCTGCACGCCCGAATGACGTCGCGGCCAGTGCGGTGGTGACGGGGCCGGAGACCACGTCGAGGGTGGTCAGCTCACGCCGACCTGTCGACTCAGGCACGAGCACCTTGGTTCCCGGCACGGTGAGCGTTGCCAGATCGGTGCCGGGCAGGCTTGCGCCGTCGGTCCCCGAGCCCCGCTGCGAGGACGGGGAGCCCCTTGGCCCCTTGCCGCTTCCCCCTTCTTGGAGGACTCGCTGAGCTGCCGGGCCTGGGCCGCGCGGACCCGGTTGCGCTCCAGGCGCAGGCGGGGGGCGTTGACCACCAGGGAGCGTGCGGAGAGCCTTAAGGAGGCGAGCATGCCCAGCCCCACCAGGACCAGGGCGATACCGCCCAGGATGCGGAGGTCTCGTCCGCCCCGAGGGCGGAGGTGATGGCGGCCGACAGCGCCAGCACGATCGTCAGGACGATGAGGCCGACCAGGACGTAGAAGCCCGGCCCCGGTTTGAAGGCGCGGGCGGTGCTCCCGGTATCGGGGAGGTCCGACGTGGGTGAGGTCGTGGTCATGACAGCTCCAGGGGGTGGCCGGTCAGCCGCTCGTAGGCCTCGAGGTAGCGGGCTCGGGTCCGTTCGACGACGTCGTCGGGCAGGGCGGGGGCTCTGGCCGCCGTCCCGGTCCCAGCCGGAGGCCGGGGAGGTGAGCCAGTCGCGCACGTACTGCTTGTCGAAGGAGGGGTGACCCGGCCGGGCTCCCAGGCGTCGGCGGGCCAGAAGCGGGAGGAGTCGGGGTGAGGACCTCATCGCCCAGGGTCAGCTCGCCGTCGGCGTCGGTGCCGAGCTCGAACTTGGTGTCAGCCAGGATGATGCCGCGGTCCCGGGCGATCTCGGCCGCCCGGGAGTAGAGGGCCAGGGTGGTCTCGCGCAGGGCGGTGGCGGGCCCCTCCCCCACCATCTGGATGACGCGCTCGAAGGTGACGTTCTCGTCGTGCTCCCCGAGCTCGGCCTTGGCGGCGGGGTGAAGATCGGCTCGGGCAGGCGGGAGGGCCTCGGTCAGTCCCTCGGGCAGGGACGACGCCGCACACGGAGCGGCCCTGGCGGTACTCGACCAGGCCGGAGCCGGTGAGGTAGCCGCGGGCCACACACTCCACCGGGTACATCTCCAGCCGCCGGCAGATCATGGCGCGTCCTGCGACCTGGGCGGGGACGTCGAGGGAGACGAGGTGGCTCAGGGACGACGTCGGCGAGCCGCTCGAACCACCAGGCGCTCAGGGCGGTGAGGACCTTGCCCTTGTCCGGGATCAGGGGTGGCCAGGATGTGGTCGTAGGCGCTGATGCGGTCGAGGCGACCACGAGGAGCACGTCCTGCCCGCCCCACGGGCCGTCGGAGGTGGGGGCGTGAGACGTCCCGGACCTTGCCGCTGGAGCGGTGCGCCCACCCGGGGACGGCGGGGGCCGGGGAGCCGGCTGCTGAGGCACTGGGACCAACTGAGGCGGAGCTCGCGGACTGAGTCATACCCCCATCCTGCCATCGGCGGGCACCCTGTGTCCGATTCCGGGCCACTGCGTCGCCCGCAGGGCTCACCACTGGACGCCCGCCCGCTTGCCGCGCCATGACGCCCATTCATCCGGGTCGGCCCGTCGGTGGGAGCCGGGGCGCGACCGGAGCAAATCCCACCGACGGGATGGGAACGGATCTCTCCTCCCGCCCCTTCCGAGCAGCCAGGCAGTGGACTGATGTGGGTCAACACCGGTGCCGGAATCCGCCCCTCACCATCCGGCGAAGGGTCGCAGTACTCCCTCAGGAAAGAGACGAGCGGTGTGCGTTTGGTCTCGGAAGAAGTGCGTGCGTCACGCGCGTCGCCTCCGCGGCCGGGTCTGGCGGCGCGGCCTTCCGGAGGGTTCAGCGCACGGCGAGACGCGCGCCGTGGTCGCGACGGTCAGGAGGCTCTACTCAGCTACTCAACTACTCGGCCCCGCCGGCACTGGCCGCCCGGGCGATGTCGGTGCGGTACTGGGCCCCCTCGAGGTTGATGCGCTCGACGGCCTCGTAGGCGCGTTCCCGCGCCGCCTCGACGCTCGCCCCCAGGGCGACGACGGACAGGACCCGCCCGCCGATGGCGACCAGCTCCCCACGCTCGGTGGTGCCGGTGCCGGCGTGCAGCACGTGGACGTCGTCGAGCTCCTCGGCGGCCTCGATCCCGGTGATGGTGCCGCCGGTGGTGACGGTTCCGGGGTAGCCGGGGGCGGCGATGACGACGTCGACGGCGCACTGCTCGGACCAGGTGGGCTCGGGGACCTCGGCGAGGCGGCCGGTGGCGGCGGCGTGGAGGAGCTCGGGCAGGGATGAGGTCAGACGGGCCAGGACGGCCTGGGTCTCGGGGTCGCCGAATCGGACGTTGAACTCGACGACGCGCAGGCCACGGCTGGTCGGGGCCAGGCCGCAGTGAGAGCAGGCCGATGAAGGTGGTGCCGCGGCGGGCCATCTCGTCGACGACGGGTTGGGCGATCTCGCGCACCACCTGCTGGACCAGGTCGACCGGGGCCCAGGACAGGGGCGAGTAGGCGCCCATGCCGCCGGTGTTGGGGCCGGCGTCGTCGTTGAGGAGCCGCTTGAAGTCCTGGGCGGGGGCCAGGGGGCGGACGGTGGCTCCGTCGCACACGCAGAACACGGAGGCCTCGGGGCCGTCCAGGTGATCCTCGACGACGACGCGACCGCTGCCGCGGGTCAGGCAGGCATGCCCATGGGCCAGGGGCGACAGGGGCGCTCGTCGGTGACGACGACACCCTTGCCGGCGGCCAGACCGTCCTCCTTGACGACGTAGGGGGCCCCGAAACGGTCCAGGGCGGCGGTCAGCTCGGCCTCGGTGGTGCACACGGCGGCCTCGGCGGTGGGGACGCCCGCGGCAGTCATGATCTCCTAGCGAAGGCCTTCGAGCCCTCCAGGCGGGCGGCCTCCGCGCTGGGGCCGAAGCAGGGGATCCCGGCCTCGCGCACGGCGTCGGCGACACCGGCGACCAGGGGCGCCTCGGGGCCGACGACGACGAGGTCGGCCTTCATCTGCGTGGCCAGGGCCACGACCTCCTCAGGGACACTGGGGTCGATGTTGAGGTTCGTGGCGATGGCCGAGGTGCCGGGGTTTCCGGGGGCGACGAGGAGCTCAGTGGTCTGCGGATCACGGGCGAGGGCGCGGGCCAGGGCGTGCTCGCGCGCGCCGGAGCCGAGGGCAGGATCTTCACGGCCTCAGCCCTAGTTGATGGAGGCCATAACCACGCCCGGAACTGCGGGGACTGTACGTTCGGCGGGGCAAATATGTCCGGCGGTGAGGACTGGTGGAGCGGTCTCCTCGGATCGGCTGCGCCTCAATCCCGGATCGATCAGTTCTCCAGGACGTAGCGCGGAGTGCGTCGAGGTAGGGGCCGAGGTCGTCCTTGAAGGTCGGGGAGGTGATGATGTCCGGCCATGGCAGAGGCACGCGGTTGAGCTGGTGGTCGATGAACTCGACGACGTTCTGCGTCTGCCGGACGATGACGGCGAGGTTGTCGAGGTTGACGACATGGGCCTGCCCGATGCACTCGTTCCTCATCCTGCCCTCAGCGTCACACGTCCGCAGGTAGAACCCCTCGGCGATGAGATGGTCGGTCAGGTGAACAGGTGGTGGAGGCTCGAGCGGTGTCATCCGCCGGGGCGCATCGGCCCACAGGAGGCTGTTGGCATCGTCGGGCAGCCACGGTTCCCCTGACGTCGATGCACCCGGTATCGAGGAGGTCCGCAGTGTCGTCGCGCAGGGGGATGTGGAGGCGGTTCACCAGATCCTCGCCGGCGGGTATGACCGTCGGTTGAGCAGCTGCTCCAGGACGCGGTGTCGGCAGGCCCTGGCGGCGTCCCTCATCGGCGAGGCAGAAGATGACGACGTCAAGGTTTCCCAGCGGGATCGGCTCCAGTGCACCCGCGGGTGGTGGCCGAGGTCGGCTAGAGCGTTCCCGATCCTCAGGTTGAGAGTCCACCTCGGCGCGTCCCCGCATCCCTGCGGGGACGGCCACGGAGACGATGACGCCGTCCCGGTCACAAGGCACCAGGGTGGGCTGCCTGCAGGCCTCGAGGAGTCGCCGCGCCGGAGCGACGCCGTAGGACGGTTGTCCACTCCACCCGGTACCGACGGCGCGCGGGTCGTCGGTGACGAAGGTGTGGCGGACCCGGCAGGCTGCGGGTGCCACATGGGCCAGGAGAGCGTCGGCGACGTCGAGGTTCCGCGGTCCCCGAATGCGCAGGTCGCCCAGCGTCAGCGCATTGGCGCCGGTGTAGGCAGCCAGGTCCTGCGGCCAGACCGGTCTGGGAGTGGGCGCCGGTTCGGCCGGTACAGTCAGGCCCGGTGCGGCGAGGAGCCCGCCGAGTCGGTCCCAGGCTGCCAGGACAGCTCGGCTCCGCCCCTCGATCATGACGGTGGTTGAGATGGTCCCCACGTCCACTGAGACCAGGGGCGGGGGAGACTGGGCGTCCCTGACATTGATGGAACGTTGAAGATCCGCTCTCAGCGCCGCCGAAAGCAGAGCCAGCGTGCCGATCCGCGACGGCCCCTCGTCGACGACGCCGTAGTCGAGGGTCATACCGAGCCTCAGGTGATCGGAACCTTGCCGGCCTGGATTCAGGATCCTCCAGTCATGTCCCGCATGGGTCACCCACTCGCTGTTATCCAATGCTCCCCCTACTCTGCCCACTGGTTCTCGCAGAAGTCCGACACATGAGTCCAGTGGACGTCGAATGCGGTCAGCCTAGATGCTTGGGCTACTGCTCAGAAGCCCAGGGCCAGGCACTTTCCATGGGGAGAGTGACCCTGATGAATCCGCGAGATGACGCCATATGCTGGGGTGAGTCGTTCGGCAGGGCAACAGACGGAGGACAGACGTGAACAGCACCGCGAACCCCGAGGTGGAGATGTCTAACCGCGTGGCCTCGCTGATGGGCACCACCCTGACCGGGGCGGACGTGCACCGCTTCCTGCTCGACGCCGCCGACATCCTGGGCACCGAGTCCTTCGCCGTCTACGGCCCGGACCTCTTCTTCCGCTGGCGGGTCGGGGAGCGGGTCGTCGAGATCGAGCCGGACTATCGCCCGTTGAGAGACGAGTACGAACTGACTGTCAACTCCTACAACCCCGCCTACCCCATCGATACCGACGAGTTTCAGAGCTTCAAGTGGGGCGAGTCCGAGGACTATCCATACTTATGGACGGTAGAACTTGGACGGGAGCCGGTCAGTGACTGGGGCCCCGGAGGCCTACGTCGTTAACTGGGAGATGTTCGAGAGACCAGGCGAAGACTCTCGGTGGCCTTCCCTGACAACCTGGCTCTCATGCCGCCGCAGTGGCGCCGCCCCTTCACCCTTCGCTGGGACATGGGCGCCGCGGGCCTGGGGCTCGTCTCCTTCACCGGCACGGTCGAGGGCCTCACGGTCACCGTCGAGTCCACCGGGGAGCAGGTGCTCATCCCCCGAGCGCTCCTTGGACACGAGGTGAAGATGGGCGACGTCGTCGCCGGCCTCGCCGGAGGACGCCCCCTCAGTGATATTCGCTTCGCCGGCTCCGAGGGCTTCGGCGACGCCTACCATCAAGACCCTGTACGTGGCGACCCCCAACGGGAACGAGTCCGGTTGGGACAAGGACCTCGTCGAGTCCCTCATCCAGGAGCACACGGAGAACGACTCCCGACCAGCGATGACCATGGAGGACCTCCGGCAGCTGGCCGCCACACCTGCATCCACGCCATCAGACGCCACTGTTGACGAACCCGAGCAGTCTCAAACGCGCTGGACGACTGTGCCGATGAAGATCGGACTGCCCATCCCCGCAGTCCTCCACGTCGTCGAACAGATCGTCACCGGCACCGCCATGGAGGATGTTCTGACGCGACTCGGCGGGCAGTCGGGATCGCGGTGGGATGAGCCGATTCTGCGAGGAGACGGCTGGCTCGCGAGACCTTCCGGCGGCAAATGGGAGATCGAGGTGGTCACCGACCCGGAGGGGGATGATGAGGGGAGAATCTGTGCTTCGATGAGCGCCACCTGGCCGACTACGCCTGGCGGATCGCCCAGGCCTTGGAACAGCGCTACGGCCCCCCGTACGGAATGAACACCACCAACGACGGCTACCTCTCCCGACTGTTTCGGGTTGGAAACCATGGCATCGAGGTGGGCACCAGTTTCGACGCCGTGACGGTCGAGACCGGCTCCTTCGACAAACTCGCCGAATTCTGGTGATGATGAAGCGTAACCGATACCCCAACTCTATCCAGCAAACACCCCCATGGGGAGAGTGACCCTGGAGGGCGATGTGTCAGGAGGCCCGGGTGGAAGTCGATCAGTCCCCTGCCAGGAGGTCGCTCGCGGCGGGCCCCAGTGCAGCCGCCAACCATGCCCCAGGTGCTGAGGTCGCCGCGGAGCTCAACGCGGTGACGATCCGCCGGCTCGGGGCCGTCTATCTCCGCCGGCCGCCGGCGAGCATGCTCGTCGCGCTCCGCTTCAACGCAGGGTGCGGAGCCCGCGCCGCGTTGGGGCAGCGACGCGGGTGTCGATACGGCCCTGAGCACGCTGCGCGTCCCTGGGCTACCGGCTCTCGACCCGGCCCGGGAGGCCCTCACCTCTCCCGAGCAGGCCTGGGCGCTGGTCGATGCCGCCGCCCGCCTCACCTCCGGCTCTCCGACCGCCGACTACCGGCCCTTCTACCCCGACTTCCCCGTCCAGGTACGCAGCGCCTCTGAGGCCACGCTGCTGGTCAATGCCGCCCTGCACTACCTGGGCGACGTCGTCGGGGTCCGGGTCCTGCCGGACTACCGGCCCAGCCCCCGCGAGCCCCTGCCCGGAGACGACAGCGCCCTCACCGAGCTGGGTCTGGCCACAGCGCAGGACCTGAAGCGGATCGTGGCCGACCTCGCCGCCCAGGCGACCCCCTTCAGTGCCCAGGACCGCGCGGACCTGATGGCCCTGCGCGGCTTCGGCCCTCAAAGCGGGCACCGCACGTGGCGGTCAAGGGAGAACCTCGCGGTCCCTCACGGCCACCTTCCCAGCCTGGACTTCTCCGCCTCCTACCGCACCGTCACCGATGTGCTGCGCCTGGCGTCCGCCCTGGCGGGCGGTGATGTCTCCCTGGCCGAGCCGTGCCGGTTCCCCTCCTTCTCCTGCGCCCAGCGGCGTCGGCTGCTGGGACTGCTCGACGCCGTCGGGCAGGGTCCAGGACGGCGGGACTGCGCCGAGGAGATGGCTCGGCGCTGCGAGCGGTGAGCGCCTGGCCCGTCACCTGCGTCCCGGCGATCACGCCCACCGCTTCCCGCGAGCCGCCGCCCTGCTGCACCAGGTCGCCTCCGGGGCGCCGAAGCGGGTTTCACCTCCCGCCTGGAGGAGGCTCTGGCGCGCCGCGACGTTGCGGAAAGCCCTTCGCCTGCTGGCCACCCGCCCGGGGTCTTCGCCCGCCGACTCAACCACCCTGCTGCGGCTGTGCGCCGATGACGCCGCCCGCGAGCGCGTGGTCGCCGAGTTCTCCCAGGTCGCGCCCGAGTCTCTCTTCCGGTCCTGGTGCGCCTGTGGAGTGCTTCTCCTCCCCAGGCCAGACACCCTGCCGTGGCGGGTCGTTGCCATCAAAGGCGGCCGCGGGCACCAAGACGACGCTCATCCCCTCCACCCGCCGCCCCGGCCCCGCCGACGCAGAGGTGGTTCGTGTCGTCGAGAGGCCCCTGCGCCGGCGGGCGCACTGGGGCGGATCGCCGTCGACCAGGGGCTGTACGAGGGGCTGCACGGCCCCGCTGGGTCTGCGCTCGGCCTCGCCGAGGCCTGCGCACGGCGGGGCGCGGCACCCGTCTGCCGCTGCCCGAGGCGAGACGATCCGCTTCTTCCTGCACTGGCGCGACCTGCCCGATGCCCACCCGAGACCCGGGGCCTGCCGGTCCTCCTGCCGCCGAGGACAGTGGGGGACTCGCGTGGACCTGGACCTGTCGGCCTTCTTCGTCTCCGAGGACCTCGCACGCACCGAGCAGATCGCCTACTACAGCCTGCGCTCGACGGCGGCCCGTGCACTCCGGCGACCTCACCTCGGCGCCCGACAGGGCAGCCGAGGTTCATTGACATCACCCTGGCTGAGGGCGCTGCGGCAGGGGTGGCGCTATGCCAGTCATGACGGTCCCTCCTTCTCCCACCACCGGCTCAGTGAGGGTGCCCGAGTGCTGGGCGGGGCGATGGCCGCGGCGCGACCCGCAGGGCAGGGGAGGTCTTCGAGGCCTCCGCTGTCATGCAGCGCCTCGATCTGGTCTCTCCGCGTTCAACGCGACGCCTTTTGTCATTGACCTCGCCGAGCGCCGCCTCATCTGGTGGGACCTGCCCGTGGGGTGGGTGAGCACCAGGTGGCGAACCTGGATCGCAGCAGCAACCGGGTCCTGGCGCACCTGCTCGACCTGCTGGAGGGGCGACGCATGCCGCTGGCGCACCTGCTGGGGCTCCTGGCCGACGTCGTCGTTAAGGGACGATGAGGCCGACCTGGTCTTCGGTAAGGGTGGGATTTTGCCGTGGCAGACCGAGCGGATCCTGGCGCTGCTGGGCCCCGCGGAGGTCACGGCGGAGGCGGCCTCCGACGCGAGGCCAGGACGCCGAGGGCCGGCAGGCGGAGTAACCTGAGCCTGTCCGGCCATGAGGGTGCTTTCCTTCTGCCTTCACATTTCTCCCAGTGCCTTCGCTTCCCGGACGCGAGTCGGGCGGGCCCACCAGTGGCCCCGCCCGAATAGTGCGTGAAGATCAGAACGTGGTGAGCGACCAGCGCGCACCGTGCGGGTCCGGCCGCCCTGGTCGCGACGGCGGGGCTGGCCATCACATCCGAACCGCTCTAGAACTTGCATCACCTGATGATGATTCTGGTGCAGGAGGTATCGTGCGAACCACTGTGACACTCAGTGATGACCTCATTGCCAGCGCTCAGGAGCTCACGGGCATCACTGAGCGCACCGAACTGCTGCGGGCCGGCCTGGAGACCTTGGTCAGGGGTGGAGCGCGCGTCGCCTTGCGGCTCTCGGCGGCTCTGATCGGAAGGCGAGCGCCGCTCCCGCGCTGCCGAAAGAGTGCGGAGTCTCCTTCGTCGAGGGCCCAACGGCTGAAGGATGAAATAGGCCGCTTCGCGAAAACCCGGCTGCTACGCTACAGCGGCAGTTGAAGCACAGCCAGAAAACGGACCAATGTCAGCTCCCCAGAATCAGCCCCCGTATCAGCCGCCATACCAGCCCCGTATCAGGCTGTGCCCCTTACGAGCGGCAGCGTCCCCGCCAGACGCACGTCGGAAAGCTGGTCATGGCGATCATCCTGTTCGTCATCGGCCCAGTGATAGGGGCTGTTCATCGAGGGGCATCAGGGTCGACCATCGTCGCCGCCAGCATCGCCACCAGTGGTGACGTCATCACTAACGGACAGCAGGTCAGCCTGAGCAGCAATGACGAGCGCGCCCTGTACGTGTCGAACGCCGCCACCGTCAACAGCTGCACCGTTGTTTCCCCTGACGGCAAGGAGGTCCCCACCTCCCGTAGCGGCGGGACGCATGTCTCCAACAACGACGGCGATTTCAGCTCGGTTCTCACATTCAAAGCCGACAAGGCGGGAGACTACCGGGTCTCATGCGAAGGCCTGGATGACACACGACGCGATCCTCGTAGGCCCCACCTTCACGTTCAGCAAGTTCACGGTGCCCCTCATCGCCGGCCTGGCCGCCGGGGCGATCTGCTGGATCCTTGCCATCATCCTGCTGATCTGGCGCCACCGGGCCCTGGCCGCCCAGAGTCAAGCGGGCTGACCCGATGAGGAACCGCTAAACCGATCCCGCGTTCGAGGATCTCTCGCTCCTCTTGCATGCTCGCATTCGCGAGGGGAACATAACGACCAGTCTCCCCGGTGGCGCCATGGGCGACCCCCCAGAGCCAGATCGCCTCACACCTGGCGACCAGCTGCTCCTGCCTGCGCTGAAAGCTTCCCCATGTGACACCGGCGCCATCCAGGGCCAGGTGCCTCCCGTTGCCGTGGACGACGAAGATCCGGTCTCCAGCGACGAACAGACCGGAGCGGGACTGCGGCCAGACGCACGAACGTCTTCCGACGCGAATCCCCTGTTCGTCCACGGTAACCCGCTGGAAGCACTCGGAGATCTTGTAGAGCGGATACGCCATGGTGACCGGTCCGAGCAGAAGACAGAACACTGCGAAGGCGATATCCGAACCGCTGAGCGGCTTTGCCTCAAAGAACAGCTGCTGGCCACCCATCACCATGAACAGCACCCCCATGCCGATGAGGAAGAGCCCACCGTTGCACAGGTGCTCCTTGACTCTGCGCCAGAGCGGGGTGCAGAACACCAGGCGGCTGCGCTGCACCATCTTCTCCGCCCCGTGCCTGCCGCGGGCCGCCACGAGATGAGGGTCCTCGCTGACGGCAGCATCCTCCGAGACACTCCACCCCCGCGCGAAGATGTAGTACTGCAGGTCCCCCACAGCCGCAGAGGCGCGGTCCTCCGAGCTCCCCCACGTCATCCCGATGACGCACCCGGGAAGCCGGATGGCATCGTCGTCGTCACCGTTCTCGATCGCGATCCGAGTCCGCTCAATGAATCCGCCGCGCGCCGAGTCCTCAGCCAGATTGAGCGTCGACAGCGTGAACCTCGAGGCCACCGACGCCCAGGGGCGATGCTCGGTGAACAGCAGGCGTCGCATGGTGATGCCGTCCTTGCTCAGCACCGTCCGACGCCGCAGGGTATTGATCGCCCAGACCACCGGAATGCCGAACAAGATTACCCAGATCATGGCGTCCTTGACTTCATAGTCGGTGATGTAGGGGCTCATCAGCGGCAGAGCGTTGTAGATCATGCCGGGCACCCCCACCACGAGCGCCGCCAGCGCACAGCAGCGGATCATCACCGAGCGTCGCAGGAGCAGTCGCCCATCAGCCGTCTCCGTCGCCCACCACCGCATCGACTTCCCCAGCGTCTCATCGAACAGGTCCCCCCGACCGCCGCCGAGGTCGTTGTCCTGCCATTTCATGATCCGTACCTTCCACGCTGCTGCAGGTCGCCGGCACGATGGGAAAGCGATCCAAGTTCCCACCATCGGTCCTTCGTCACTGTAGTAGCGAGCGCGGCGCCGATTCGCGTTCCCCGATGGGCACCGGTCACCATCCCGTCTGTGACGTCGCCCCGCGAGTGACGCGCCATGGGGTTCGAGGACTGCCCCGGCGCTCATGTGTTGTCTCATGACTTCTGAGAGTTTCGGATGTCATGACCTCTCAGAACACCGCTGGAGTGGGTGTGCCAGAGGGAAAGCTGCTGCTTCGGTTTGTCGGAGGGGCTGACCCGGTGACTGTGGTGGCTGTCGGCGTCGTCTGGGCGAACTGCACGAGGGTGGGGTGCTACTGGACGAGGGTTGGGGTACTTCGGGTGAGTGGGGCGCTTCGTGCAGTACGCACAACCCTGTGGTCAGTGGATCCCGACCCTCGTGGAGTAGACCGACTCGAGGTAGGAGCGGGGCGGAGCCGGCGTCGAACCATGGCCTGCGGGCCTTCGCGCGGGCACCAGATAGAGCTCGATGTTTGAGGTCATGACGTTGGTGACGCGTGATGGGCCCCAGGTGGCCGGGGCTGGGTACGGCAGACGACGCAGGGTCGGAGGCAGCTGTGGCGGTGGTTCCACACCGCGACGGCGCCGGGCTCTACTACCAGAGCCCCGGACTCGCTCCCTGCGCGGCCCGGTGTCCACAGCGCTGACATGAACGAGTCTGCCGTCAAGGCACCCAGCGGGGATCGTTGGAATCCTGCGGTTCTTCTTTGGCGGGCGGCGCCGGTGCGCCTGTGATGTCAGCACCATGGACACCGGCAAGCCGTCAGGCCTCTTCCCTCCGCGCATCGTCACCTCCAGGACAGTCGCCCTGCCCCGGCGTCCGGCCCGAGCGAGCGTCTCAGAAGACATGACACTCACATATGTCTCACACGCGAGAGCCAACCCGGCAGTGACCGGCTCCGACGTGCTGCCGGGGCACATGTCCCACACATGAGGGAGCCAACACACGCCCCGGCCCTCAGTTCTCGAGCCTGAGGTGCGTTCTCGACGCCGACACGGCGCGCAGCCGCCACTGAACCGGCGGTGAGGGGCGGCAGCAACAGCAACGAGCGGGGCTCCGGCCGGCGAACCGGTCGGAGCCCCGCCTCAGTCTCCCCAGGGAAGGACCTCCAGTGGCGATCAGGCCTTCTTGGCCTCGTCAATGCGCGCACGGAACTTGGCGAGCTGCTCCTTGATGGCCTCGGGCAGCTTGTCACCGAACTGCTTGTAGTACTCCTCGGTGTCGTCCATCTCGGCGGCCCAGGCCTCGGGGTCGATGTCGTACATCTTGGCCCACTCCTCCTCGCCCAGGTCGAGGCCCTCGAGGTTGAAGTCCTCGAACTTGGGGTAGCGGCCGGTGACGCCGTCGACGGCCTCGACCTCGCCGGCGGCGCGGCGCACGATCCAGTCGAGCACGCGGGAGTTGTCGCCGTAGCCGGGCCAGATGAACTTGCCGTTCTCGTCCTTGCGGAACCAGTTGACCTGGTAGACCTTGGGGAACTTGTCGCCCAGCTTCTCCTGCATCTCCAGCCAGTGCGACCAGTAGTCGGCCATGTGGTAGCCGCAGAAGGGCAGCATGGCCATGGGGTCGTGACGCAGGGAGCCGACCTTGGCGTCCAGGGCGGCGGCGGTGACCTCGGAGGCCACGGCGGAGCCGATGAACACGCCGTGGGCGTTCTCGTACTGCTCGGCGACCAGGGGCACGTTGGTGGCGCGGCGACCGCCGAAGAGGATGGCGTCGATGGCCACGCCCTCGGGGGCCTCCCAGTCGGGGCAGATGATCGGGCACTGCGAGGCCGGGGTGGTGAAGCGGCTGTTGGGGTGGGCGGCCTTCTTGCCCTCGGCGGCGTCGGCCGGGGTGAAGTCGTTGCCCCTGCCAGTCGATGAGGTGCTCCGGCATCGGGGCGTCGATGCCCTCCACCACACGTCACCGTCGTCGGTCAGGGCGACGTTGGTGAAGATGGTGTTGGCCTTCATGGTGTCCATGGCCATGCGGGGTTGGTGCCGTAGGAGGTGCCGGGGGCGACGCCGAAGAAGCCGGCCTCGGGGTTGATGGCGCGCAGGCGGCCGTCGGGGCCGGGGCGCATCCAGGCGATGTCGTCACCGACGGTCTCGACCTTGTAGCCCGGGATGGTGGGCTGGAGCATGGCGAGGTTGGTCTTGCCGCAGGCGCTCGGGAAGGCGGCAGTGACGTGGTACTGCTTGCCACTCTTCTCGTCGGTCAGACGCAGGATGAGCATGTGCTCGGCCATCCAGCCGTCGCGGCGGGCCATGGTCGAGGCGATGCGCAGCGCGTAGCACTTCTTGCCCAGCAGGGCGTTGCCGCCGTAGCCGGAGCCGAGGACCAGATCTCGTTGGTCTCCGGGAAGTGGGTGATGTACTTCTCGTCGTTACAGGGCCAGGTGGTGTCCTTCTCGTGCTCGGCCAGCGGTGCACCGACGGAGTGGACGGCCGGGACCCAGGGGCGGCCCTCATTGATGAGGTCCATGGCGGCCGCACCCATGCGGGTCATGATCCGCATGTTGACCACCACGTAGGGGGAGTCGGTGATCTCGATGCCAAGCTGGGAGATGGGGCCACCCAGGGGCCCATGGAGAAGGGGATCACGTAGAGGGTCCGGCCGCGCATAGCGCCGTCGAACTTCTCGTTGAGGATCTTCTTCATCTCGGCCGGGTCGTACCAGTTGTTGGTCGGGCCGGCGTCCTCCTCCTTCTCGGAGCAGATGAAGGGTCCTGGACTCACACGGGCGACGTCGCTGGGCAGGGAGCGCGCGAGGAAGGAGTTGGGGCGCTTGTCGGGGTTGAGCGCGTGAACACGCCGGACTCCACCATCTCAGTGGTGAGGCGGTCCCACTCCTCCTGTGAACCGTCCGTGAGTAGACGTTCTCGGGCTTGGCCAGCTCGGCGATGCGCGTGACGAATTCGATGACATCCTCAGGGGCGTTAGCCGGCGCGGCGGCGCGAACGTCCTTCTCAGACACAGTCATGCGAGTCCCTTCCTTGGGTATGTTGATCCGGTGAGCGCGCCGTTGCCGGTTCGCTCGGTCGAGGGCCATCCTCCCCTACCTGGCGCCTCAGGTCACATCGCCGAAGGTCCCAACTCGACCTCTCTCCCCGGCCGGACCAGCATGTGATCGGCCACATTCGGGAGGATGGCGGCTTTTGCTGCCTTTGAAATGGCAGCGTTCCGCCCTCAGTGAAGGTCCAGTGCGAGCGTGTAGCGTGCCCGCATGCCCGTCGCGCCGTCCTCCGCGTCCAGTTCCACGAGCTCCTTGCCGCACGCCCTGCCCCGCCCGCCGGCACCCCGGGGCCTTCGACCGGCCGTGGTGGCGGCCGTCGCCTGCCTGACGCTGTCGGCCTGCACCGCCCACATGGACACGACCATCAGCTCCCCAGGGCAGATACGACGTCGCCCTGGAGATGCGCGACACGACCGGAACCGTCTTCCCGAAGGGAAAGGCCCCTGACTGCTCGGCCTACTCCGACCCCACCGCTCTGGGCGTGCCCCGCGGGCACCACGGTCAAGGCCGAGCCCATCACCGGCGACGACGGACTCGGCTGCCAGGTCACCATCAGCGGCGTCAAGGTCCCCCAGGCCTCTCAGGCCGAACCGAACACGATCGTCGTTCGCGACGGCGAGGTCTACAGGTGACGATCCAGCCCCTTCCCCTCCGACCCTTCCCAGGACGCCAACAGGGCCCGGTGACGCACAGGGGCGCACCGCAGGCCTCTGCTGCGCCGTCGGACGGCCCGGGCGGAGCCCAGCCGACCAACACGTCCTTCAAGGGCATCGTCGACACCAAGGTCTCAGTCACCTTTCCTGGCGCGGTGACGCAGTCCAGCGGGGAAGGTCTCGGGGACCACGGTCACCTGGGACGATCCGGACACGGTGGCCAAAGGCGTGAGCGCCTCGGGCTACGCCCAGGACTCTCAGGGCGTATCGTGGTGGAGTCGCTCCCGCATCTGGCTGACCGCCGGGCTGGCCCTGCTCGGCGGCATCCTGGCTGTGGCCGTCCTCCGACGGCGCAGCAGCGGTCGCGCACCCGCAGGCGGCGCCAGGGGCGGCACCGAGCACTCCGACTGTTCCGCGTAGACACGGCACCGGATTAGACTCGACGCATGAATCACGACTCCCGCACCGTCAGGCGACGCGTGGTCGTGGCGGTACTGACCGACCTGGCACTGCTGCTGTCCGGATGCGGGGCTCACTACGACTTCGTCATCCATGACAACGAGACCGCCGACCTGACCTACGTCAGTGTGGGACTCATCGGGACTGTCGCTCATCAGCAGGGAGAGCTGCACCCAGGAGAACCTCAAGAGTCCACCCCCTGCCCAAGGGAGTCAAGGCGATCTACACCTTCACGTCCCACAACGGGCAGCCGGCGTGCCAGGTCACAGCCAAGTCGGTTCCACTCAGCAACCTGCAGACCGACATCTGGACGATCAAGCACCAGGGCGGGAAGTACGTCTTCGACCTGTCCCCCGAGGCGCTGAGCAAGCTCGGTCAGGACGACTCCCTCCCCTCCTCCCCGAGCGCCTCGGGAGGAATGAAGATCTCGATAGCCGTGACCTTTCCCGAGAAGGTGACGAAGTCCAACGGGAGGAATGACGACAACAAGGTCACCTGGGACAACGTGATGGAGAGCCCCGAGGGCCCTCCACGCCGAGGGCAGGGGACGGCAAGTTCCACCTGCAGTGGTGGATGATTGCGACGGCCTGCGCCGTCGTCCTCCTCATCGTGATCGGCGTCGTGACGTACCTCCTAAGGACTCGCCGCGCCAAGCAGCTGGCTCCGGCACTGCCGTACGGCGAGGCCTTTCAGGGTGCCGCGGCGACCAGCACCATGCCTCCGGAGGTCTATACCGGTGGCCCGTACCAGTCTTCCCCGGGCCCCCTGCAGCCGATGCCGGGATCGACCAACCCCTATCCCGTCACCAACCTTCGCGACGGCTACGCCCCTACACCGACCCGGGCCAGGACACCAGCGTCTTCGCGCCACCGCAGGTCTCTGGAAGCGCAGGCGTGTTCAGCACCTACGGGGCCCAGCAGGGGGGACCTCAGTCACCCGGCCCCGGGTACACCCACATGCCCTACCAGGAAGGGCACAGTCCCATCGACTTCCAGCCCCCGTCTGAGCAGCCCCAGTAACGGTCTGCCCGGAGCGGGAACGATACCCATGACGACCCGGTTGCAACCTGGCATCCGACCCGCTACTGTGTGGGCATGACACCTGCCATCGCTCACCGCATCCCTAGGCCCCTGTCCGTCTTGACAGCTCTTGCGGCGCTCGCCCTGTCCGCACCCCTCGCACTGATCGGCACCCCGGGGCACGCCGCCCCCATGGACGACGACTCCACCACCTTCACGCTGTCGATGGACATCGTTGTTAAATCGGATGACACGTACTCCGCCAAGTTCGTGATGTCTGAAAATGGAGAATACCCGACCCTCAGCAAGAGTACCTGCTCTAAAGACAGTATCATGGCCGGCAGCTCCACCAGTAATCTCAACGATCTGAAAGCTACCTTCAAGGAGGACGGGGACACCCGCACCTGCACAATGGAGGAACCGCGAAGATTTCCGACAAAAATAACGAGGTGACTCACAAGAACGGCGAGTACATCGTCAAACTCCCGGACTTCGGAACTGGAACCGACTCCTTCCACGTTGAGGTTACTCAGTCGGTGACCTTCCCCGGCAAGGTTACTGAGGCCGACGGCGGCGAGGTCAAAGGCAACAAGGTCTCCTTCACCGACGGCTCGTCTCACACCGTGAAGGGCAAGGACGGCTCCATCCCCATGTGGGTCTGGATCGTTGTTGGAGCCGGCGCCCTGGCGCTCATCGGTGGCCTGACCCTCTTCTTCGTCATCCGCAGCAAGAAGAACAAGACCCAGACGCCTTACGGAACCCCCGTCCAGGGCTACGACCCGAACCAGGCGTTCCCGGCTCAGCAGCCCGGCTACGGCGCCCCACAGGCACAGCCCGGCTACGGTGTCCCCGGCCAGCAGGCGGGCTACGGCGCCCCACAGGCACAGCCCGGCCAGCAGCCCGGCTACGGAGCCCCCGGCCAAGGCACCTACTGACCCATTACCCCTCCTGTTGTTGTGGCCCTCAGATCTGACGATCCAGGGCCACAACACCTTTCTTCGCGTCATCATTCCCCATGCGGAGAGCCCATCAACACTGACCAGCTAGGGTGAGGACTATGGCTATAACCGCCCCCCGACACCGCTCCTTGGGCGCACTCGTCTTTCTGGCATTTCTCTTGACCCTGACGCTCTTGACCCCTCCAAGTCACGCCGTCACCTCTGCCGCGCACAACGATCCAGACCGCTCGCTATCCGTGCGGATCGTCATCAACCAGGACGACACCTACAACATGACCGTCATAGGGTCAAGTCAAGAGCAAGTCCTCCTCCGACAAGCGGGAAATGAAGGAGAATTGCAACCCTTCTGACGCCGGAGGGCCGTTTGACGGCCTGAAGGCCTCCTACTCCGAGAGCAACGGCTTCCCCACCTGCACCTTCACCGGCAAGTCGATCGACCTCTCCGAGGCCGATGGATTCATCAAGCACAAGGGTGACGAATACATCCTCGACAGCCAGAAGGGGAACTTTCCCTCCTCTTCTTCCGGATTCGACATTGAGTACAAGTTCTCCGTGACATTCCCCGGCAAGGTCACGGATGCTGACAGTGGCAAGGTCAACGGGAGCACGGTGACCTTCACCAAGCCTGGAAGGTACCGCGTCAGCAGGCAGGACACTCCCGCCTTTCCTGGGTATGGGTGATCGTGGGGGTAGTGCTGGTCGGAGCGACCGGCGGAAGCCTCTTCTGGTTCCTCAACCGCAAGAAGAAGGCGCAGCAGCAGGCCTACGCGGTCGGCACCGCAGGTTATGTGCCACCGCAGCCCTACGCCCCTGGCCAGGTGCAGGCTCCCGGCGCCGTGCCTCCGTCTCCTTCCGGCTTCGTCGCCCAGAGTTACAACCAGCCCGGGCCGAGCGGCACGATGCCTCCGGGGCTGTACCGCCCCCTCCCGGCTACCCACCAGCCCCCTCCTCCACTAGGGGCTGAGCTCCGACGGCGGCACCAACGCTCTTTGCACCTAGCGGCAGTGCCCTCCACACCGCTCTCCAGTCACCTCACCCACACCATTCGAAGGCCGCACATGCGCTACCTCACTTTGAGGCACACCCCAGTCACGAGTCTCGTCAGGGATGCTCTGTCTCACGACCTCACTCCTCCTCGTGGCGGCAGCGCCCCCAGCAGCGCCGCAGCTCTTGCAAAGCTCACGAACGAAGACAAGCTCAGCGCTGAGATCGTCATCAAGTCCGACCAAGAGGTGAGCAGCACCATGACGATCACCTCACCAGCCTCCAGAAAGTAACCTCAAAGAGTTCTGCGTCGAGAGCAACTTTTAACCAGAATGGCGCAAAGCCCGATCTGACCTTCACCAACGAGAACGGGACGCCGACCTGCAAGGCCACGTTTACTAAAACCGTATCCGAAAAGCAAGCTCGTGTCTCACGACGGAGATGAATACGTCGTCGACACTTACCCGGACTCCACATCCGACGGCAGCAACAACAACTCAACGCCTCTCACCATCGTCTTCCCCGGCAAGGTAACGGAAGCCGATGGAGGGAAAGATCGAGGGCGACAGGCAGAACAAGGTCTCGTTCACCGGCTTCGACAACCACAAGGTCCGCGGCAAGGACACCGCCCAGGCGGCATCTCAACCTGAGTCCAGCTCAACACCCTCGTCCAGTTCGACGCCCGCCCCAGCTCAGCATCCTCACCCAGTTCGACGCCCGCCCCCAGCTCAGCATCCTCACCCAGTTCGACGCCCGCCCCCGGTTCGACGTCCTCGTCTCACTCATCGGGCGGGATGACAAGCATCATCGTGATACTCATTGCGATCGCTGTTGTCGGAGCAGTTGTCGCCATCGTCAGCAACACGCTCAAGAAGAACCGGGAGCAGAAGTACCTGGATGCGCTGGGGCGGCAGTCGATTCAAGCAAAGCAGTCCCATCCCCGCTTCCCAGCCGGTCGCCTTCCCCTCTCAAGCACAGGCAGGTCCGCTCCCCAACCAGCCCGGCTATTCGCCTGCTCCCCAGCAGTACCAGCCGCCGTACTTTCAGGGACCGACCTCCGCACCGCATCTTCCACCGAACCACAACGGTTACGGCGGCTACTGAGGTTCAGACCCGGGTGAGCATCATTCCACTCGCATGATGACTCCCTGGAAGGTACGACCGGATCGACGCAGCCCACGACGAGGAAATTGGAGAAGAATCGGACCTGGAAGAGAAATCACTTCTGGGCTGCCCAGCACATCACAATGGTCATCATGCTGGCGGTACCGCGGCCCGCCAGCGGTCGGCACTCTCCCGGAGGGTCTCTACGCCACGTCCTGGGCGCGGCGCCGTCGATTGCCGCTATCGCTGACGCTGCGGCCTCACATCACCGGATCAGTGGTGACGGGAGATCGGGCCTCGCGCCCCGGTCCGACGCCGATGGCGGAGATGCGGCAGCAGGGCCAGCTCCTCAATGCGCAGCACGTAGTCCTGGGCCGCCTGAGGCAGGTCGGCGAAGCTGCGGACCTCGCTGATGTCCTCGCTCCAGCCTGGCAGCTCCTCGTAGACGGGGGCGGCGTGGTGGAAGTCGGACTGGGTCAGCGGCATCTCCTGGGTGACGGTGCCGTCAGTGTCGTAGGCGACGCACACGGAATGGCCTCGTACCCGGTCAGGACGTCGAGCTTGGTCATCACCAGGTCGGTCAGCCCGTTGACGCGTGCCGCGTAGCGGGTGACGACGGCGTCGTGCCAGCCGCAGCGGCGGGGCCTGCCGGTGGTGACCCCGTACTCGCCACCCTCGGTGCGAAGACGCTCCCCCGTGTCATCAAGCGGCTCGGTGGGGAAGGGTCCCTCCCCACGCGGGTCGTGTGAGGCCTTGACCACGCCGACGACCGAGTCGATCCGGGTGGGCCCCACGCCGGTGCCGGTGCAGGCGCCGCCGGCAGTGGGGTTGGAGGAGGTGACGAAGGGGTAGGTGCCGTGGTCGATGTCGAGCATCGTGGCCTGGCCGGCCTCGAACAGGACGGTCTTGCCCTTGTCCAGAGCGCTGTTGAGCACCGAGGGCAGTCGACGACCATGGGCGGACCCGATCCGCGTGGGACAGCAGCTCGTCGGCAACGGTGTCGGCATCGATGGCGGCCCGGTTGAAGACCCGAGGAAGAGGCTGTTCTTCTGGTCCAGGGCGGAGTGCACCTTCTGACGCAGGATCGACTCGTCGAAGAGGGTCCTGGACGCGGATGCCCACGCGGTTCATCTTGTCCGCGTACGTCGGTCCGATCCCGCGGCCGGTGGTGCCCAGGTGACGCGCGCCCAGGAAGCGCTCGGTGGTGCGGTCAGAACCCGGTTGTAGGAGGGATGATGTGGGCGTTGGCGCTGATGAGGGAGACTGGAGGCGTCCTTGCCGCGAAGGTGATCTCAGCGATCTCGTTGAAGAGGACCTCCAGGTCGACGACGACGCCGTTGCCGATGATGGGCGTGACCCCGGGGTGAGGACACCGGCCGGCAGGAGGTGGAAGGCGAACTTCTCGCCGTCGATGACGACGGTGTGTCCGGCGTTGTTGCCGCCGTTGAACTTCACGACGTAGTCGACGTCCTGACCGAGCTGGTCAGTCGCCTTGCCCTTTCCCTCGTCTCCCCACTGGGTCCCGACGACGACAACGGCTGGCATGGCTGCTCCCTGACTTCAGTGACGGCGTGCCGGTGGACACACCGTTCTCTAGCCTACCGGAGCCGGGTGGAGAGGTTCCCACCAGTGCTCCCCCACCAACGGAACGAGGAGACGATACGGTGGGGGCATGCCTCAAGTCACCGTCCGCCGTAGTTCCACACAGCGCCCTGTGCTGGCGAGCCTCCTCGTCCTGACCGTATCCGCCGTCCTGGCCCTGACCTGCGCCCCGGGGTACGCCCTCCCCACGGCTGATGAGGGTGTGAGCTTCAGCATTTCCAGTGACATCGTCATCAAGGACAAAGACACGTTCTCCGTGAAGCTCACGATGTCTGAGAGTGAACCCGATCCGGTGCTCAGCAAGAGCGCGTGCGATAAGGCCTCGCCCGATTCAAGCAACTCGAGCATCAAGGACCTCAAGGTGAAGTTCAAGTCTGAAAACGGCACCCGTACGTGCACGATAGAGGGGACCGGCCCCATCACCTCATCCTCGCAGAACGTCAAGCACGAGGGCGATGAGTTCATCGTTCAGACGCTGAACTTCGACGACCTCCCCTCCGATGTCTCCGTCGACGTCGCCCAGTCAGTCACTTTCCCGGGTAAGGTCACCGAGGCCGACGGCGGCACGGTCGAGGGCACCAAGGTCTCCTTCAACGACAACGATCAGCATGAGGTCAGGGGAAGGACAAGCCCCGCCAAGGCGCAGCGACCGGCAGCTCAAAAGGACGCTGCGGGAGAGGAGGACAACAGCTCCATTCCCGTGTGGGTCTGGGTGCTTGTCGGCACGCTTGCCGTGGCCATCGTGGGCGGCGTGTGGCCGCGATCGTCGCGAGCCAGAGGAAGAAGAAGCGGTCCCAGTTCAATCCTACGCGACTCCGGCTCAGGTCTACGACCCCAACCAGGCATTCCCCGGCCAGCCAATGCAGCAGCCCTACCAGCCCGGTTATGCCGAGCCCACCACCCAGCCTTACCAGCCCGGCTACACCGAGCCCTACCAGCAGGGCCAGCCGACGCCGCAGCCTACCAGCCCGGCTACACCGAGGCCCTACCAGCAGGGCCAGCCGACGCGCAGCCCTACCAGCCCGGCTACACCGAGCCCTTCCAGCAGGGCCAGCCGACGCCGCAGCCCTACCAACCAGGGCAGCAGCCCTACCAGCAGCCCTACAACAACCAGCCGGGCCAGCCCGGCCAGGGGTTCTAAAGAGCCCCCGGAGACGCATGGCCCTGGAATCAGTCGATTCCGGGGCCATGACACTGCGTGGTGACGCCGCACTCATCGAGAGCGCGTTCACATCAGTGAGGCCTCCGACGTCGAAGCACCGCGAAGCGCCACCATGGTGGAACGCTGCAGCAGGGCGATGAGGTAGGTCTGGAAAGCCGGCCCGACCAGAACCATGAACCACGCGACCGCGGCCCGCGAGGCCGCCAGCCCCCAGAAGACGATCGCGGGCGCCGCCACGATCACCAGAGCAATCACCGTGATTCCCAGACGGCCCACCGCAAGACGAAGCGCATTGGACAGGTGCCGGCCGACCGGAGCGTCGAAGAAGGCGGCCAGCGGCAGCAGCCAGACGAGGATCGCGGCCAGGAGCACTCCCCCGGCCAGTACCAGCCCGGACAGCGCACCGCTCGTTCCACCGTTCCGCTCCCCCACCGAGGAGCCGGACAGGAGCAGGTACTCCCAGGCGCTCAGGGCAACCAGGACGAGCACCGGCAGCCACCAGGCCAGGGACTGGCGCAGGTTGAGATGGAAGGACCGCCACCACGTGCTCATGACCGCCGGCTCGTCGTCAGCCACCATCTCACCGGCCACGCGGGCGCAGGCGGTCAAGGAGGCTCCCGCTGTCACCACCGGCAAGCAGCCGGCCAGGGTGAGGACATTGAGGATGACGATGTCCGCCGCTGCGGACCAGGCCCGATAGGCCGGACTGTCGGGGCCGGGGAACAGCGCCACGGGAGCTCCTTCATGCGGACTCGAGCAGTAACAGGTGGACATGATACGGGCGGCTCTCAAGGCCGTCAGTGGGGCCTCAAGAACCGCCCGTATCAGGACTCGTATGCGGGCATCAGCCTTTGACCGCTCCCGCGGCAACGCCCTCGATGATGTGCTTCTGACCGAAGAGGTAGAAGGCCACGATCGGGACGATGGCGAAGACGAGCATGGCCATCTGGGCGCCCAGGTCCTTGTTTCCGTTGGACCCCGTCAGAGCCTGGATGACAATCAGGGACCGTCTTGTAGCGCTCATCCCTGTCCGATGACGAGGTTGGGCAGGAGGAAGTCGTTCCACACCCATGGCGTTGAGGATCGCCACCGTGACCGCCGTCGGCTTTGAGCAGCGGCATGACCACCTTGAAGTAGGTCTGCAGCGGCGAGCAGCCGTCCATGTAGGCGGCCTCCTCGATCTCCAAGGGGATCGACTTGATAAAGCCGGCGAACAGGAACACCGACAGTCCCCCTCCGAATCCGAGGTAGAGGACGATCATGCCCCAGGGCGTGGCCAGGCCGAGCATGTCGGCCACCTTGACGGTGGGGAACATGACCATCTGGAAGGGAGCGATCATGGAGAAGGCGAAGGCGTAGTAGATCATGGAGGTCCACCACGTCTTGATGCGGGTGATGTAGTAGGCGGTCATCGCCGTGAGGAACACGATGACGACGACGGAGCCCACGGTGATGAACAGCGACCAGCCCATGGCACTGGCGAAGCCCGACAGGGCCAGGCCGGTGGCGTAGTTGTCCAGGCCGACCGAGCTCTTCGACGTCGGGAGGCTGAAGGGCTCATTCGAGATGAAGATGTTTCCCTTGAAAGAGTTGACAAGAACAAAGACGAGAGGAATCACCCACACAAGGACGAGGACGATCAGCAGACCGAACAGAACGTTCTGGCCGGCGGAGCGCCGAAGAGCCTTCCCGCTTGAAAGTGTCTTCAGAAGTGTTTGTCTGGACGGCAGCGCTCATGCGTCGACCTCCTTGGAACGAGTGGCGCGCAGCTGGATGAGCGCGATGGTGGCGACGATGAGGAAGAAGATGACGGCCTCGGCCTGAGCCACACCCTCTTGATGGTTCTTCACATACATCGTGCTGACGATGTTGAGAGCCGCCATTTCGGTCTGCTTGGCAGGATTGCCATTGGTCAGGGGCGAGGTTCTGGTCGTACATCTCGAAGGTGTTGGCCAGAGTGAGGAACAGGCAGATGGTGATCGAGGGCATGATCATCGGGAGCGTCACGTTGCGCAGCGTCTGCCACTTGCTGGCACCGTCGATCTGCGAGGCCTCGATGAGCTCAGGCGGAACGTTCTGCAGACCGGCGATGTAGATGACCATCATGTAGCCCATGAGCTGCCAGTTGACGAGCATGACCAGACCGGCCAGTCCCAGTCGCCAGTCATTGACGATCGTCTGGTCCCAGCGCTGAAGAATCGCATTGAGCATCACCTGCCAGGTGAAGCCCAGGACGATGCCGCCGATGAGGTTCGGCATGAAGAAGACGGCACGGAAGAAGTTAGTGCCGCGCAGCTTGCGGGTCAGAATGTAGGCCAGGGTGAAGGCCCCCAGGTTCACCGTGATGATCGAGATGATCGACACGAGCGCAGTGAACCCCAGTGCAGGGATGAAATGACTCCTCTCACTGAATGCCCTGACGTAGTTGTCAGTGCCCACGAACCGAACATTGGTGAGGGCGCTGAACTTGGTGAAGGAGAGATAGAGCCCCATGAAGAAGGGGACGATGAACGCGATCATGAAGGCCAACAGGGTCGGCCCTGCAAATACTGGGAAGAACTTTTTCAGTGCCTTGGTCATATCTACCTCGAGGTGCAACCGGCACCCGCTGGGTACCAGAGAACTCCCGCCGGGACGGCAGCGCGCGAACTGAACGGCTCGAACGTGCCGCCCCGGGAGGAGAGGGGATGGGGAGATGAGTCGCCGTCATGCCGTCGTCGACAGGCTCAGGCGGGCCCGAACCGGCTCTGAAGCGACTCGACGCGTCAGCCTTCCTTGGCCTCCTTCTTCGCCGTCGCCCAGTCGGTGACGAAGAAGTCCTTGACCTTCGCCCAGTCCTCCTTGCCGGTAGCGTACTGAGCCAGGTGCTGACCGAGCTGGTTCTTGAAGTCCTGGCTCGGGAAGGTCGGGAAGACCCACTTGACGGGCGTGAGGTCCTTGTTGGTGATGGCCGCAGCGACCTCCTTGCCCAGCGGGTCGGAGGGGGCGAGGTCTGCGTAGGCCTTGTAGGGCGCAATGATGCTGAGCCTCTCAGCGGCGAGCTTGGAGCCCTCGGCGTCGGTGAACAGCCAGGTGAGGAAGTCGTCGGTGGCCTTCTGGTCCCCTTCGGCGGCCTCGGAGTTGATCGTCAGGTAATTCTCGGTGCCGATGGCGATGTTGGACTTGTCCTCGCCGGAGACGCCGATGTAGATCGGCAGGGAAGTGGATATCTTCCTTCTTGACGACGTTGCCCGACTCGCTCTCAACCTGCGACCATGCCCAGTTTCCGTTCTGAACCATGGCGGCCTTACCGACGGCGAACTCCGACATGGCGTCCTTGACGCTCTTTGCCCCAGTCTGCTCGGCCGGCACCGTGGAGTTCTTGAGGTAGAGGTCGAAGATCTCGCTTGTAGTTCTCCGAGTAGGTCAGCTTGATCTCGTCGAGGTCGTCGACCTTGGCGTCGCGGTACTCGTAGTAGACGGGGTAGTTGGCCAGGTGGGTCTGCCAGCGCCAGTCCTCGCCGGGAGCGAAGGAGGTGGATGCGAAGACACCCTCAATACCGAGCTCGGCCTTCTTGGACTGCATGTCCTCGACGACCTCCTTGAGCTTGTCGAAGCCCTTGATCTCGTCGACGGCGGTGGCCTTGGCGCCTTCCATGGCGAAGTGCACTTCTTGAGGATGGCGGCGTTGTAGACGATGCCGTAGCCCTCGATCGCCAGCGGCACGCCCGCACGACCTTGCCCTCCTCACCCTTGAGGGCCAGGGACTCATCCGTCATCTGCTTGGTGAACTCGGCGTCGGACAGGGTCGAGGCATACTCCTTCCAGTTGCCGTAGCCCACGGGACCGTTGAGATTGAACAGCGTGGGCAGGTTGGACTTGGCGATCTCTGTCTTGAGGGTCTGCTCGTAGGTGCCGGAGGCAGCGGTGACGACCTTGACGTTCACGCCGGTCTTCTTGGTGTAGGCGGCCGCGATGTCCTTGAACGCCTGCTCCGACTCGGGCTTGAAGTTGAGGAAGTAGACGCCTCCGGCGCCGTCGGAACCGGACGAGCCCTTCGAGCAGGCCGCCAGGGTCGCGGCGACGGCGATCGCAGCAGTTCCACCGAGCACGGAGCGGCGGGAGATGAGTCGCATTGGGGTCCTCCTTTGGACGCATGGGACGAGGCGCGGACAGAGGCGTCCGCAAGGTGCGACTGCCGTGTCGCCGGCGGCGGACCCGTCGGCTCAACGGCGACGACCTATCATGGCACATTTCCGCCCGCATTGCTGCAAGGTTTGCAATCAGTGGCCTGGGTCTCAGTTGGACATCTTTCGTTCGACAGGCCGTTCACCCCGGCAGGTCGCAGATCCCACCTCCCCTCCAGGAGACACCATCATCGCCTATCCCCTTTGCAAGAATGCAACCGATCGATCGGTTCGCCGTCGGAAGCCTCCCCACCGGCACCACCGCCCCTGCGCGAACAGGACGTGGGCCCCCGGCATCACAGGGGTGCCGGGGCCACGCGCAGCGATCAGTCGCCGCTCACCCCCGTACGGGGTGAGGACTCACTTGCGGGCGGAGCCGACGGAGCCGAGGCGCTCGCAGGCCTCGACGACGCGAGCGGCCATGCCCTTCTCGGCGGCCTTGCCCCCAGGCGCGCGGGTCGTAGACCTTCTTGGAGCCGACCTCGCCGTCGATCTTGAGCACGCCGTCGTAGTTCTTGAACATGTGGTCCGCCACCGGGCGCGTGAAGGCGTACTGGGTGTCGGTGTCCACGTTCATCTTGATGACGCCGTTGCGCACGGCCGTGGCGATCTCCTCGGCGGTGGAGCCGGAGCCGCCGTGCATGACCAGGTCGAAGGGGGTCTTCTTGTCCCCGACCTTGGTGGCCAGGCGGTCGCCGAGGCGCTTGGCGACGTCGGCCTGGATCTCGCCCAGGAGCTCGGGGCGGAGCTTGACGTGGCCGGGCTTGTAGGCGCCGTGCACGTTGCCGAAGGTCAGCGCCGTGGTGTAGCGGCCGTTCTCGCCCAGGCCCAGGGCCTCGACGGCGGCCCAGGCGTCGTCGGCCGTGGTGTAGAGGCTGGCGTTCTCCTCGCCCTTGATGCCGTCCTCCTCGCCGCCGACGGCGCCGATCTCGATCTCCAGGATGGTGTTGGCCTTCTTGCTCATGGCCAGCAGCTCGACGGCGAGCTTGATGTTGTCGTCGAGGGTCTCGGCGGAGCCGTCCCATGTGGGACTGGAAGGCGGTGGGCTCGCCGCGCTTGGCCTGCTCGATCTCGATCTCGAGCAGCGGCCTGAGCCAGGTGTCGACCAGCTTGCGCGGGCAGTGGTCCGTGTGCAGCGCGAAGGTGATCGGGTACAGGTCGGCGATCGTGTAGGCGTAGGCGGACATGGCCAGGGAGCCCTTGACCCTGTCGGCGCGGGAGGAGCCGGACCAGTAGGCGGCGCCCCCTGTTGGAGACCTGGACGATGCCGTCGGACTCGGCCTCGGTGAAGCCCTGGAGGGCGGCGGACAGAGTCTGGGATGAGGTGACGTTGATCGCGGGGATGGCGTACTTGCCGGCCTTCGCGCGGTCGATCATGTCGGCGTAGGACTCCGGGGTTGCAATGGCCACTGGGTGCCTCCTGATTGTCTGTGTGAGTCAGTGGTACGGGGCCGATTGTTCCACGAATTCGAGGCCGAGTGAACCGGATCATGGTCCCCAGGTCGGGCAGCGGTCGGGCAGCGGTCGGGCGCCATGCCCTGTTCAGGGTGGTTTTCCCTGCTGTCCACGAGGCGGGCCGTCGCAGCGGGCCGCGACGGCTCCCGGAAGTCAGTCGGGCGCCGGCCCCGCGTGCTGGAGTATCCAGGCGTGCATGGCCACCGCCGCGGCGGCCGCCACGTTGATGGAGCGGGTGGAGCCGTACTGGCCGATGCGCAGCAGGCGGGAGCAGCTGGCGCTCAGCTCGGCGCTGATGCCCCTCACCCTCGGAGCCGAAGACCATGAGGCAGCGCTCGGGCAGATCGGCGGACTCCAGGGGCTGGGCCCCGGGGCCGTTATCGATGCCGACGACCTCGTAGCCTCGGCCCGCGCCCAGGCGAGCAGCTCGCCGGGCTCGGGGTGGTGGCGCACGTCCAGGTAGCGGTTGGTGACCATGGCGCCGCGCTTGTTCCAGCGGCGTCGGCCGATGATGTGACGCCGGCCACGTTGAAGGCGTTGGCGCTGCGCACGATGGAGCCGATGTTGAGGTCCTGGCTGACGTTCTCGATAGCGATGTGCAGCCGGTGGGCGCGGGCGGCCAGGTCGGCGCGGATCGCCGCGACGGTCCAGTAACGGTAGCGGTCGACGACATTGCGCCGGTCACCGGCGGCGAGCAGCCCGCGGTCGTAGCGGAGGTCGGAGGGCCATGCCCCGGGGCCGCCGGGCCAGGGGCCGACGCCGACCTGACGGACGTCGGCCGGCCGGTCCTCCTCCGGACTCGGCACAGAATCCACGGCGGAGGCCGCGGGCAGGTGCTCCCCCTCAGGCAGGTCGGCAGGGGCCTCAGGCTCCGCCCCACCCGCCCGCGGGCGCCGTCGGGTGCTCACTCCAGGCCGAGGTCGGCCAGACCGAGCGCCGCGTAGTAGGGCAGGCCGGCAGCCTCGATGCGCTCGCGCGCCCCGGTGGCCCGGTCCACGATGACGGCCACGGCCCGCACGTCGGCGCCCGCCTCACGCAGGGCCTCGACGGCCTCCAGGGGCGAGCCGCCGGTGGTGGAGGTGTCCTCCAGGACCACCACACGGCGCCCGGCGACGTCGGGGCCCTCGATGCGGCGGCGCATGCCGTGGTCCTTGGCGGCCTTGCGCACGACGAAGGCGTCAGGTCCAGGCCGCGCGAGGCCGCGGCGTGCAGCATGGCGGCGGCCACGGGGTCGGCCCCCATGGTCAGGCCGCCGACCGCGTCGATCTCGTCGGTGCCCAGGCCCGCCTCCTCGGAGGGTCGAGGCATGACGTGGCCGATGAGGGGGCGGCCTCGTGGTGGAGGTGGCGCGGCGCATGTCCACGTAGAAGTCGGACTCGAGGCCGGAGGCGAGGGTGACCTTGCCGCGGACGACGGACAGCTCGTTGACGAGCTCGGCCAAGCGGGTGATGTGGGAGTCGTTGGTGCTCACGGCACCGATGGTAGTGGGATTCAGGGGGCCGTGCGACGGGTAGACACCCGCCGCGGCAGGAGCCCGCCCCATCCGCGCGGCGCGGATGGGGCGGGCTCCTGAGGCTCAACGGAAGAAGGAGTCAGGACAGGGCGGCCACAGCGGCGTCGTAGTCGGGCTCCTGACCGACCTCGAGGGACCTGCTCGGTGTAGATAACCTTGCCGGACTCGTCGAGGACCACGACAGCGCGCGACAGCAGACCGGCCAGCGGGCCGTCGGCCAGGGTGACGCCGTAGTCGGCGCCGAAGGTGGAGCGGAAGGTCGAGCCGGTGACCACGTTGGTGAGGCCCTCGGCGCCGCAGAAGCGGGAGCCGGCGAAGGGCAGGTCGGCAGAGACGCAGACCACGGTCGTGTTGTCCAGATCGGAGGCCAGCTTGTTGAACTGGCGCACGGAGGCGGCGCACCCCGGTGTCCACCGAGGGAAGATGTTGAGGACCACGCGGCGGCCGGCCAGGGACTGGCTGGTGACCGGGGCGAGGTCGGCGCCCACGAGGTCGAAGGCGGGTGCGGCCGAGCCCACAGCGGGCAGCTCGCCGACAGTGCTGACGGGGTTTCCGTGGAAGGTAATGGAAGCCATGGTGTGATCGTTGCAGGTCACGGCTCCCCTGGCCAGCGGGGGCACTCAGCCCTGGGCGATTCCGCGGTGGGATCGGACCGCAAGCCGGCTCTCGCGCCTGGATCTGTCATGATCGGCGACTTTTAGAGGCAGTCTCCGCCGACCTCGCCGCATCTGTGCTGGTCAGCACCTCGGGAAGGTCGGAAGTAATGCGAATAGCCCCGAAATAGTCGCCATCTGTGACACTTTGCGCCGTCAGTGAGCCTCCGCGACCTCAGTCGCGCCCCGACCGGAGCGCTCAGGTTCACTGGCCATTCGGCGCACAAGCCAGCGGGGTGCCAGTCGCAGTATGGCGTTGGCGCTGCGGTAGCGCAGGCTCGGGGTGCAGATGACCTGGCCGCGGCGCACCGCAGCGAGTCCGTCACTGACCACGCGCTCGGCGTCCAGCCACAGTGGCGCCTTCCACTGGGTCTCATCGATGCCGGCCGCGGCGTGGAAGCCGGTGTGGACCAGCCCCGGGCACAGCGCCGTGGCGCTCACCCCGGTGCCGGCGAGCTCGACGGCCAGTGCCTCAGTGAACCGCAGCACCCAGGCCTTGTGGGCCGCGTAGGGTACCTACGACATTGTGCGCGGCAACGGAGGAGACGTTGAGAATGGCACCGCGTCCGCGCTCCACCATAGCGCCGGCCGCCGCGTGGAGGCCACCACGACCGCCCGGACCACTGACGTCGAGGCCTGCTCCTCGCGGGCCAGGTCCCCCTCGACGAAGTGCTGCCCCAGCCCGAAGCCGGCGTTGTTGACCAGGAGCCCCACGGGCTTGCTCTTGTCCCGCAGGCGCTCGGCGACGCGCTCGAGCTCATCGCGCTCGGACAGGTCGGCCTGCAGAGTCTCCACCTGGACGCCTGCGAACTGCCGCACCTCCTCGGCCACCTTCCGCAGGCGCTCAGGGGTGCGCGCCACGAGGACGAGATCATGACGGGCCTGGGCGAGCTGCCAGGCGAACTCCAGGCCGAGGCCGCTCGTAGTCTGAGTGACAAGTGCTGTTCCCATGACGGCAGATTAAGGACGCTTACTGAGCGATCAATGGGAACCAGCCCTGCCGCCGGTTACCCTGCTGCCATGCGCCTGGCCACCTGGAACGTCAACTCCATCCGTACCCGTGTCGACCGCGTCCTGGCCTTCCTGGAGCGCGAGGACGTGACGCCCCTGGCGATGCAGGAGATCAGTGCCGCCCCTGACCAGTTCCCGGTCGAGCCCTTCGAGGCGGCCGGCTGACGAGCTGGCCATCCACGGCCTCAACCAGTGGAACGGGGTGGCGATCGCCTCGCGCGTGGGCCTCGACGACGTCACCACCTCCTTCCCTGGCCAGCCCGCCTGGGCGGCTAAGCCGAGGCCGAGCCGGTCGTCGAGGCCCGGGCGCTGGGGGCGACGGTGGGTGCGGCCTCGGATGCGAGGCCGGTGCGCCTGTGGAGCCTGTATGTGCGCAACGGCCGCGAGCTCACCCACCCGCACTACATGTACAAGCTCGACTGGCTGCGGGTGCTGCGTGACGACGTCGCCGCCTGGCTCAGGCCGAGCCCGACCCTGCCGCTGGCGCTGGTGGGCGACTGGAACGTGGCGCCCAGGGACGAGGACGTGTGGGACATGAGCGTCTTCGAGGCGCCACCCACGTCTCCTTACCGGGCGTGAGGCCTTCGCCGCCTTCGCCGAGGCGGGCTTGAGTGAGGTCACGCGCGAGCGGGTCACCAACTACACGTACTGGGACTACCAGAATCTGCGCTTCCCGAAAAACGAGGGCATGCGCATCGACTTCGTCTACGCCTCACCGGCCCTGGCCGGTCGCGTCACCGGCGCCGCCATCGACCGCGACGAACGCAAGGGCAAGGGCGCCTCCGACCACGTCCCCGTCATCGTTGAAGTCAGCTGAGGCCGAGGGCCGCGGCCCGGAAAGCCGGCGGGGAGAATCGGCTGGGGGCGGACACGCAACCCGCTCGCTGACGCCGCAGGCTTACCGGTCGGACCCATGGAAGACAATCAAGAATCCAGCCAGATTGCCCGGGAATATTTGTATAGAAATGACACTTCACACCCGCCAGAACCTCGACATATCAGACATATGATGTCCGTATGAAATATGCGCCCAAGCCGGTCAGTCGACGTACGGCCCTCACCCTCTCCTCACTGACCGCCGACGACATTGGCGGCGTGCTCGAAACAGCGGGCCGCCTCTGAACCCAGTACACAGCCACCACCAGCCCCGCAGACCGAGGCCCCTCCTCCCCATCCCCGACCGAGACTCCGACACCCACCAGCTCCCCTTCGGCAACGGCCACACCCACAGCGGGCGATCCGTCGACGCCACCCACGCACGGCACTGACGACGTGACACCCTCCGCCCCCGCCGGCCGAGGGCGGAAGCCTCACCAACACCCAGGACGCGACCTCCACGAGCCGACCTGTTCAACCCACCATTCATCCTGAAAGAAGATCTCTACAACGTGGCCACGACCAGCAAGAAGAAGGGGATTGGTGCACGTTTAAGGGACAGCGATGGCGTTGAGGCCGAGCTTCGACTGGAGAACCGGTTCCACAAGCTCACCTTCAATGCCCGGACAGGACAATAATTCAGCATCCTCCGACCTCACCCTCAGAGTTGAGGGTGTACAAGGACAGGAAGAGTGATCAGTTTGTCGATATCCCTTTCAATGAGATCAAACCCTTGAGATTGATGTCACCAAAGTCAATGCGCTCAAGATCGATCTCATTCCATTAAATCGCGACGGATTCAAGTACAACGGCTCCAGCTCCCTCACTGCCGTCATGTTCGATATGAGGCTGGAATAGCAGGAGGCGGCGGAATGAAGGTCTTCCGTTCCAAAACCGACAACACGTCAGATAAACCGCGTATCGTCACGGAACAGGAGTCCAAGGCCGCCACCGTCGAGCAGGGCAAAAGACAGCAAACGAGGCGTGAAGGTCGGCATAGCAAAGCCTTGCGGTCACCGCGACGATCGGAATCGCATCACTGGCTATCACCTGGCTGACGTACTCCCAGCAGGCCGAGCAGCCCTCGCCTGGCTCCCTCCAGTCCCCTTCCTCCGAGTCTCCCTCGACCTCACCCGCCATAGAGCCTCACTCTGCTGCAGCCGACGAGAGCTCCACGCAAACAGGTTCACCGGTGTCAGGCTGCTACGACGGAACACTCCGACGCCGTGCGACTCGCCGCACTCGCAGGAGGTGTTCGCCAAACCGGACGGATTCTCCTGCGATACGAGTGCGCTCATCCTCCACATGGGCGGCATGCCCGGCATTGACCTCCTCGCCTCAAACATCGACGTCAAACCCTCGAGAACACGGAGGACCGGTGCGTCGTCGAGAGACCGTCGGGAATGCCGCACGTGTCACTCAAGGACATCTGGGCATCCGACAACGACCACAACGGCTACAAGGACGGCGGCGAGTTCCGTCGGTGCTTCAACCGTCAGGGGCAGGCGACCTCCTGCGACGCCGACCACGCCTCGAGGAGTTCTACGACGCGCCGGAGGAGGTCGACTGCGGCAAGAAGTACGAGGACTTCTCCGGCCGGCCGGTCGACCGCAACATTCGGGTGACTCGCCAGTCCAGGGACCACCGGATCGTCTGCCGCGCGGAGGTGCAGGTGAGCACCGACAGGCTGACCGCCTCAGTCCGCGACCTCGGGAACTCAACTCTCCCCATCAAGCAGAACTAAGCACGTGTGCGCCGGCAGAACAAGTCGCCCAGGAGAGCCGGATATCACACCAAAGGCCCAAGGGACGCCCCTCACGCGGCAACGGGCCAGCGGCGTCATCCTCACGCGGCACGGCCGAGTATTGCACGGCCGAGTATTGCCCAGGGCGGACGGACACCGGGCGTCCTTCGTCCGCAGCCCCCTACAAGGCCAGGATTTGGTCGCCGAGCTCGGGCCAGGTTCGCCGGTGAACCGCCCCGAAGGGCTTGGCCCCCAGGAAGACGGCCTGGCGCTCGGCGACCGGATCCACCCAGATGAAGGAGCCCGACTGGCCGAAGTGCCCGAAGGTCTGCTCACTGTTACCGGTCCCGGTCCAGTGCGGGGACTTGGCTCGCGCACCTCCACCCCCAGGCCGAAGGGGTTGGGGGTCTGTCGCCCATAGCCGGGTAGGACGCCGTCGAGGCCGGGCAGGGACCGGAGTGCGGGCGCGCTGCGCGAGGGCGGGCGAGACGAGCCTGGGCGCGGCCAGCTCGCGGGCGAACAGGGACGGGTCGCGGGCGCTGCCCTCCCCGGAGTGGGCGGGCGAGGCCGGGGATGAGGACGCTGGCCATCCCCAGGGCTCGAGCACCGTGGTCTCCACCCAGGTCTCCAGGGGCGTGCCGGTGGCCTCCTCGAGGCGCTCGCCCAGGATCTCGATGCCGCGGTTGGAGTAGATGCGGCGCGTGCCCGGGGCCGCCAGGCGCTCGTCGGAGTCGGCCGCGATCCCCGAGGAGTGGGACAGCAGGTTCTCGATGGTCGCGCCGTCGGGTGCGGGAGAACCGGCGGGGGCCTCCAGGTTCAGCAGTCCCCGGTCGACGGCGACCAGGGCCGCCCAGGCGACAATCGGCTTGGTCACCGAGGCGAAGGGGAAGATCTCGTCAATGTCCCCGGCCTCGAGGAGCACGCCGTCGCCGGCGGCGGACCTGCCGGTCACGACGAGGGCGGTCGGGAAGGGGAAGGCGGCCAGCGCCGGCAGAGCTGGAGCCAGCGCCTGAGGGGTGTCCGGGATGGTCATCACTCCTCCTCACCTGGACCGGCTCTCAACGCGGCAGGCCGAGTCGCCCCGCGACCGTACCTCACGCCACGAGGACCAGACCCCGCTTCCGTCTGCGAGCCGTCTGGCACAGCCGCGAGCGCCGGTCTGCTGAAGCTGGACCGGAGCCGGCCCAGACCACCCGGTCAGCGCCCCGGCGCGCCGTGAGTCGGCGAAACCTGCCGGCTCGCGAGAGGATCAGAGCGATGCCCTTCTACCACCGCCCGCCCGCCGACCGCGGCCCGTTGCGCCCCCGCTCCCCCATGACCCCCGGCCAGGCGGCCGCCGCCCCACACCCGCTGAGCTGGCCGAGGCCGCCGGTGTCGGCTACGCCGTCGTCGACCTGGAAACCACCGGCCTGTCCCCCACGACGGACTCGATCCTGGAGGTCGCACTCGTGCTCACCGACGCCACCGGGCGCGTCGAGCGCAGCTGGTCCACGCTCATCGACCCCGGTGCGTGCGTGGACGTCGGCCCCACTCATATCACGGTCTCGTCGCCGAGGATCTCATTAGGGGCGCCCGGCTTCGACGACGTCGCCGACCTGCTGGTGGCCAACCTGGCCGGGCGGGCGGTGGTGGCCCACAATGCCCGCTTCGACGTCGGTTTCCTCACCCAGGCGCTGGGGACGCGGGGGCTGCTCGACCGGGGCGCGGGTGCCGCGGGTGTGCACGATGGAGTGGGCGCGCCATTTCATGACGACGCCGTCGCGTCGGCTGACCACCTGCTGCGAGGTGGCCGGGGTGGAGATCGGCCGCCACCACAACGCGCTCGACGATGCCCTGGCCGCTGCCGGCCTGCTGCGCCACTATCTGGCGGTGGGGGCCCAGCGGGGCGAGGAGCCGGTGGCCTGGGTCCGCTCGCTCGTTGAGGCTCGCCGCTTCGCCGGTTGGCACTGGGACGCGGCAAGGGCGCGGGATGGCGTCGAGCGTCTCACGGCGCGCACCACGCCCGGGTGCCGAGCGAGCCCGTCGCGAGCCGGAGTCCGCGGGGCTGCGTCAGTAGGCCTCCAGGCTGCGAGCAGTGCCGGGGCCACCGGACCGGATGCCGCCGCGCCGTCCCTGATCGGGGACTACTTCTCCCACGAGGACTGCGTTGTCCTGCAGGCGACTGGGGTACGGCCTCAGTCGTCTGCGGGAGAAGGACGTTCTGGGAGGAAAACGCAGTCCCCGTTTCAGTCGGCCACGTCCCGGCAGGCTACTCCACGAGCCTCGGGGTGGACTGGTCAGGGGTTGTGCGTGCTGTACGAGGGCCCGACCCGCGTGGAGTACCCCGAACCTCACCCAGCAGCACCCGCCCTCGTGCAGTACCGGAAGTCTCACGACAACGCCTCACCGGGGGCCGCGCGGCGCCACACCGCCGACGAGACCTCTCAGGCCTCCTCGGCGTCCCTCACCCAGGAGACGAGGAATCCGTCGTCGTCCACGCCACCCCGGAGACGGCGGCCACCAGGACGGTGGCGAGCTCCTCGACCAGGTCCCGGGCGGTCTGGCGCTCGCGGCGCCGGGAGCGGGAGACCACTTCGGCGTAGGCGTCGGCCTGGTCCAGGGGATCCAGCGCAGGTCGTAGGACAGGACCGCCCCACGCGCCCACGGCTCACCGCGCACGGCCAGAGGCAGTCCGTCGGTGGCGCCGGCACGCACCTCGATGCGCCCCCAGCCCTCGTGCTCGGGGTCGACCGGGGTGACGACCGCGTAGCCGTCACGCACCTCCTCGATGACGTTGCCGGTGGCGGCGGCGACGATCTCCTGACGCATCGTGTCCTGGCGGACCTTCTCCGAGCCGCGCCAGGCCTTCTCGAAGACGTCCGGGCCGATGCGCTCAACGAGACTCTCCAGCTGCTCGGGGTCGATGGCGTCCAGCCCGACGGCGCCGCGAGGCTGAACGACCTCCAGCGCGGTGCTCACCTCGGGGGCCACGGGCTGCAGGACGGCCACCAGGTCCTCCGGCCCGAGCCACACCGGGGCGTAGACGGTCAGGGAGGCCGAGACCTCCGGGCTGGGCTCGACCAGGACCGGGTTCCTCGTCGTCCCCTCCGGGAATGAGCCGCAGGGCGCCCGGCCAGGCGCCGGGCGATGGCGCGCAGGCGGGTGAGGGCCACCAGCTCGGCCCCCGTGGGCTGGGCGTGGGGGAAGGCGTCGGAGAGCGGGTCCAGGCCGGCGAGCTCGGCCGGCAGGGCGCCGGCACGGATGCGGGGGCAGTCCAGGATCATCAGCTGGGTGGTCCACTCCGGCGCCCCCAGGAGGCTGCGCATCTCGGCGTCGACCTTCCAGGGCCCCAGCAGGGAGACCCCGGGGAAGAGCTGGAGGCTGGAGACCCCCACCCAGCCGGACTGGATGTCCTGGGACAGGGCCAGGGCCTCCACCTCGTCGGGGGCGACGTCGTCAGCCAGGAGCAGGACGTGGTTGGTGTCCAGCAGCCCGACCGGCAGCATGGAGGCGGCAGTGAAGGTGCCGGTGTCGGTGGGCAGGGAGACGGCGAAGTCGGTCGAGTCGCTCATGCGTGCTTCTCCTGGGAGATGGGAGCGGCGCCGTCGGCGGGGGCCGCCGGGGTGTCGAGGAATGCGGGTGCGGTGGAAGGACTGGTGGGAGCGGGAGGCCGTCGGTCCGCGCTGACCCTGGTAGCGCGAGCCGGTGGCGCCCGAGCCGTAGGGGGCCTGGGCGGGGCTGGACAGGCGGAAGAAGCACAGCTGCCCCACCTTCATCCCCGGCCAGAGCTTGATGGGCATCGTGGCCGTGTTGGACAGCTCAGGGTGACGTGCCCGGTGAAGCCCGGGTCGATGAATCCGGCGGTGGAGTGGGTCAGCAGCCCCAGGCGCCCCAGGCTCGACTTGCCCTCCAGGCGGGCGGCGACGTCGTCGGGCAGGGTGATGCGCTCGTAGGTGGCCCCCAGGACGAACTCCCCGGGGTGCAGGACGAAGGGCTCGTCGGCCCCGACGTCGACCAGGTGGGTCAGCCCGGTCTGGTCGGCGGCCGGGTCGATGACCGGGTAGCGGTGGTTGTCGAAGAGACGGAACCATCGGTCCAGGCGCACGTCGATGGAGGCCGGCTGAATCATCTCGGGATCGTAGGGGTCGAGGACGACCCGCCCGGCGTCGAGCTCGGTGCGGATATCGCGGTCTGAGAGCAGCACGGTCCCGAGTGTGCCAGGTCCTCCCGGAGGCGTCACACGGATTCCGGCCTGGGGATCCGGGAGGCCCGGACCGCGCCTCAGCTGCTCAGCGGCATGCCGGAGGCGTCAACACCCCACGGCGCCTCGCCGGGGCGGGCCACCAGGATGAGGATGCCCTCGATGAAGGCCCAGATGGCGATCGGAAAGGCCAGGATCCCGCAGGTCAAGAGCGTGCCCAGGAGCTGGAAGAGCGCCTTGCCCGTGTAGCCCAGGTAGAAGTTGTGGATTCCGAAGGCTCCGAGAGCAGCGCCAGAATGCCTGCGGCCACCTTGGACTTGCCCGGGTAGGCGGGGGGACCGTAGCCGGGGACGGGACCGTAGCCGGCAGGCGCACTGTACCCAGGAGGCGTGCCGTAACCGGGCGGGGGCGCGTAGGCCCACTGCGGGTCATACCCCGACTGGGCACCGGGACCGTAGGGACCGCTATAGGGCGAGTACCCGCCTGACGGGTAGTCCGTGGGGCGGAACCCGCGGGCAGCGCCGGCGCGTCCGGGCCGGGACCCGCAGCGGGCTCAGTCGGCTCGGCGGGCTCGTGAGAGTTGGAGGGATCAGTCATGCACTCACCACACATATGAAGACGTCAGGGAATTCGTGAGTAAGTGTAGTGGCGAAGGCGTCGCCGGCGCGGTCCACGAGGCCCCTCCGCAGGCCGATTTGCGTAGACGACCGGAGTCTGGGTTAGACTTCCGCACGCACCTGGGACGCACATCCACTGGTGCCACGCGGGTGTAGTTCAATGGTAGAACTTCAGCTTCCCAAGCTGACAGCGCGGGTTCGATTCCCGTCACCCGCTCCAGCCCGAGGGCCCGGACCATCACGGTTCGGGCCCTCGTTCGTTGCTGCACGGCCCCGACGGCGCCAGCCAGCACCAGCCAGCGCCAGCCAGCGCCGGCCAGCACTGACCGACGCCCCCGGGGTCAGGACAGGACGGCCTGCAGGTTCACCTGGGCGCTGCCCAGGATGCTTGCCGGGTCGCCTCCGGCCAGCCCGGGCAGCTCGTTGTCGAAGTTGGCGATGATGTCCGAGGTGCCGGAGGCGGAGGGCACGGGCTGGGAGTACTCGACGCCGGCCAGGAAGGCCGCCTGGTCGGCGTGCTTTCCCTTCCAGGTCTCGCCGGCGGACTTGCCGGCGGGGACCGTGCCCGCCGCGCCGGCCAGGGCCACCTGCCGCTCAGCGGCGGTGAGGTACTCCACGAGCTTGATGGCGTCGGCCTTGTGCTTGGAGGCCTCGACGACGCCGTAGAAGGTCGGGAACTGCAGGGTCCCCTGCCGCCGCTGCCGGCCGGCAGCTCGACCACCTTGTAGGAGACGCCCGAGTAGGTGTCCGCCAGGGTCTTGACCAGGGCCTCGGTCTCGATCACCATGGCGGCCTGTCCCTGGCCCGAAGGCGTCGGCAGCGGAACCGGCGGGCAGGTCGGCGCCCCACCCGGCCGAGCCGGAGGACAGGAGCGTCTTGACCTGGGTCAGGCCCGCCACCGAGCCCTCGGAGGAGGCCGTGGCCTTCGTACCGTCGGCGCTGGTCAGGCCCCCACCGCCCTGGATGAGGAAGGCGCCCACTCGCGCGTAGGGAGGCATCGAGGGTCAGGCCGACGACCCCACCGGAGGTGAGCTGGCGGCCACCTGGTCGAGCTGCTCCCAGGTGGTCGGGTAGTCCGAGTCGCTCAGGGCCCGCGGCCGACCACAGCGAGGTGTTGATGTGACAGGGCGAGGGTGGAGACGTCCCGGGGCGCCGCGGCGATCTTCTCCTGCCGGGTGGCGCTGGTCAGCAGCACGGGGTGCGCGTCCTGACAGCGGCCGACCCCTTGTCCCAGGGTGCAGGGAGCCGGCGTAACTGGACAGCTGGGCCGGGTTGAGGACGACGACGTCGATGGTCGGCTCGGCGGTGATCCCGCGGGCCAGCTCCTGGGAGACGTCGGAGACGGGCTTGATGTCCACCTCCACCTTGGTGTCCTTGGTGAATGCCTCCACCGCCTTGGACAGCGCCTCCGCGGCGGCCTCGCCCTCATCGGAGACGATGAGCGCCATCTTGCCCTCCTCGGTGGCTCCGTCCTTCGACTTCGACGAGCAGGCGGCGAGGGTGGCTGAGACAGCCAGCCCCAGAGAGGTTAGGGCGAACGTCCTGCGGGACAGCATCATGTGTTCTCCTTGAGGGAATCCCGAGTGCCCGGGAGCAGGGTGAGCCCAGGGTCGCAACGGCGCCTGTGGGCTCACGGTGAGCGACGTCGGGCGGGGACGGCGGGAGGGCACTGCCGGCCCCGCGTCGCCAGGAGGAAGCGTAGCCATGCCGGCGGCGGGCTCGGACGCGAGGCCCGCCCTCACCTCACAGGGAGATCGCGCAGGGCCAGCACGACGACGCCGGTGGCCGCCGCGTCCACGAGGAACCAGCTGGCCAGCCACACGCCGGCAGGAACCCGGGTCAGGTGCGCCAGGGTGCGGTGGTCCTGGCCCGGGTCGCGTGAGGCGGCGACGTCGCGCAGGGAGTCCCAGGCCCCCACCAGCAGGGCCAGCCCGACCCCGGCGACGACGCCGTCGCGCCACTGCCCGCCCCACCACCACAGGGCCCCGGTCAGGAGGGCCACGAGCAGGACCAGCAGGACCGTGCGCACGGAGCGGGACATGACCAGCAGGACCGCCAGGAGGACCAGCCCCAGCAGGAGGACCGCGCTCGCCCAGCCCTTGAGGCCAGGAGCACGACGACGGCGCCCAGGACGGCCGGGGCGGGGTAGCCGGCCCAGGAGGTGGCCACCCGGCCGGGGCCGGTGGGCTTGCCGGCGGTCACGGCGTGCCCGGACAGGTCCCGGCTCACCACGAATCCGCGAAGCGCCGCCCCACCATGAGGGCCGACGGCGGCGTGCCCGGCCTCGTGGACGATCGTCACCAGGGTGCGTCCCCAGCGGCGGGCCGGGGCCCAGGCCAGGACGATGAGGAGGATCGCCAGCGCCGGCCACAGCACGCCGGGGTCCAGGCCGACGACGTTCGAGGCGCGGGTTCAGCAGGTCGTTCCAGGTGTCAGTCCAGCTCAGGTTCACGAGCGGAAGTCTGCCAGGCCCGCCCGCCTGCGCGGCAGGCCGTGGCTCACGCTGTCAGCCGACCGCGCTGTGATGAAGCGAACCGGGGCCTCGGCGCCCTCCAGCGGGCTCGGTGGCGTGGGGCTGGGCAATGGTCGGAACCGCGTGGGCGGGCTGACGGGCCCCCACCGCCCGCAGCACGAAGACGTCCAGGCTCTCCAGGTAGGCCTGGCGCTGCTCCGGATCCGTGGGGTCGGGCGCCCGCCCATGACGGTGGCGTGGATGAGGGGATGACCTGCTCGGGCTCCTGGGTGGGGATGAGCCCCTGGTCCCATGGCGTCAGTGAGGATCGAGGAGAGCATCTGGGCCAGGAGCGCCCCGTGGGCCTTGAGGCGACCAGCAGTCCCGCGCGAGACCGCCCCGGACAGAGGCCCCGAGGTCGGGAAGTGGAAGTGCCGGGCGATGAGGGCCTGCTGGCGCACGTAGATGCGCAGGCGGTCGATCGGGTCCTGGGTGCCGGCCAGCGCCCGGGAGAGCTCCTCGGCGTAGCGGCCGGCCTCGTGCTCCATGAAGGCCAGGAGGAGGTCCTCCTTGTCCGCGAAGTGGTTGTAGACGGCGGTGCGCCCCACACCCGCGTGGTTGGCGACGTCGGACAGGGTGATCTTGTCGAAGCTGCGCTGGCTCATGAGCTCGGACAGCGCCCGGAACAGGGCGGTGCGCGTGCGCTCTCGATGCTCGGCCAGCGAGGAACCCAGGATCTTCGGCATGAGGCAACCCTAACTTACGAGATGACGCGAGTGATAGAAGTGTCAGAAACTGGGAAGGGCCGGCGTCGTGGGACTGCCGGCGAGCTCGAGCCCGCGGCTTTCAGGGAGGGCCACCCGTCTCAGCCCCACCGCCGTCATCCCAGTGCCCATCAGCGCCCCAGGGCGTCCACGAGCGCGTCAATGATCGGCAGGTCCGCCTCCAGCCACGGCAGCCGGCGCAGCTGATCCGGCGGCTCCAGGCGCACCCACTCCAACCGTTGGTGGTCGTCTCCGACTTTGCCCCGGTCCCCGGGCCGGGCAGGCTCAGCCAGCCACCTCGCATCCTGAAGCCGTGCATGGCCGGCCAGGCCGGGGTGTCGTCGCCGGGGGCCGCTGTCCGGTGGCGCCACAACCGCCAGCTGCCGGGGAACGACGAGCTCGGGTCCTGAGGCGGACGCTCAGGCCGATCTCCTCGTCCAGCTCGCGGGCCAGGGCCTGCTCGGGCCGCTCAGCGGGCTCGACCTTGCCGCCGGGGAGCTCGAACTGGCCGGCGTGCTCAGGCGGGTAGGAACGGGCCGCGCACAGCAGGGCGGTCGGATGCTCCAGATCGTCCAGGACCGCCGCCGCCACGACGAGGCGGGAGGTCCTCCCCGTATCGGGAGTCGCTCACCAGGGCTTTCCCTTGTTGCTGTCTGCCTCCGGGATCCTCAGTGGTTCCCGGGCTGCCGTTGTTGCGGTCCCGTAGGCGCTTGGCCCGGTCGTCGACCGGGGTCGGGGTCGGCCTGGCGCTCGGGGTGCTGGAGGAGGTCTCGCCCGGCGAGCTCGACGCCGACGACGAGGGGCTCGAACTCGGGTCACTGCTGGGCTGCGAGGACGGACTGGAGCTCGGGTCACTGCTGGGCTGGGAGGAGGGTCGCGCTCGGGTCACTGCTGGGCGTGGCCGAGGGGTTCGGGCTCGGGGAGGATTCTGCTCGGGCGGGGCGGCACCTCGCAGGTATCGGCCGCTTCTTGGCCGCCTCGATGTGCTCGGTCACTGCCGCGGAGCTTCCGCTCTCCTGGGCCTGGGCCGCCAGGGTGAGGTGGGCGACGTACAGGTTGGTACGCACCATGCACTCCGGGAGCCGGCCTCCCTTCGCCTTGGTCTTCAGAGTCGACCTTGGCGGCGGGCGCCTCACTGAGAGCCTGGTTGAGGGTCGCCACCGCGGAGGTCGGATCCTTCGCGACGAGCTGACCGGTGCCCAGGTTGAAGTGGACGCGCCACTGCTCCAGCCAGGGGTTGATCCTGGCGACCGTACGGTAGCGCGACAGAGCCGTGTCGTAGTGACGGCTGCCGCGGCACGGTTTCCGGCCAGGGAGATGAGGGAAAGATCGAGCCGAGCCACAGGGGAGATGATCGTGGCCAGCGCCGCAGGGCACCCGCCGATCGCCAGGAGCCGACGGCGCCGCTGAGACGGGCCTCGCGCCGCCTGGGGTCCTCGGGGGCCGAGGGTCCGGCGAGGAGGCCCGTCATTCGGGTCCGCCTCCTGCAGGTAGTCGGGCACCTGCTCAGGGCACCGGCGTCGCCCTGCGCTCCCTCGACGGCACCAGGCTGCGTCCCACCGCCGCTCTGCCCGGGGACCTCGCCGGGGGTGTTTCCTATCGTCATCATCGTCCCCTTCCCCTGAGAAGACGCAGGCGACGGTCGGCTCGCATGAGATCGATGATCTCCCCACAGCAGCAGACCGAGGCGATGAGTCCCAGTGGCCAGGTCAAAAGTACACCCGGGCGTTGGTCTTGGCCGCCCGTCAGCAGAGACAGCCTCGATGTCGAGGTTGGTGAACTTGCTCGTCGGGTCGTCGCCCGACCCGCCGGTGCCGTGGTAGTAAAGACGCCCCATCTCCCTAGCCACCTTCGGGAGCTCGTCGGCGTCGATCTTCGACACCCTGGCTGCCCGCCCTGGCCGTCGGTGATGTAGTCGGACTGGGTGTGCTCGCCGGTGGACGGCGAGCCGTCGTAGCTGCGCATCTTGCCGCCCTCGGTGGAGCCGTGAGCCAACACTGCGCCGCCGTCGACCAGGCCGTCCAGGGACTTCCAGGAGATGCCGGCGTTGTCGGCCACCTGTGCACCGCGGCCATCGTCGGTGGCCTCGCCGTCGGAGAAGATGTAGACGAGGCGGATGTCGCTGGGGTCGGACTGACGGGACTGCGCCAGCGTCTGCCCTCAACAGCGGAGCGCCACCTCCAGCGAGGAGCCGGTGGCGTGGCCCGTGACCTCCTGCTTGAAGGAGCCGATCCAGGCGTCGACGGCGTTGGTGTCGTGAGTCAGCGGCAGCTCCGGGCTGCGGCGTTGTCCAGGAGGCGATGATGGAAGCGCGGGTCAGGGAAGGCCTCGCGGATGGCCCGCATGTCGCGCGCACGCCGTCGAGCCTGGTGGAGGCCGACTGGTCGACACCCTCAGGCCCCTGCCCTGATGAGTCCTCCGCCGCCATGGAGCCGGTGCGGTCCACCACCATGTGAGATCTCACGTTGGAGACGCTGATGGCCTCGCTGCCGCGGATCGCCGGCCCCGCCAGCGCCAGCACGATGACGACGACGATGGCCAGGCGCCTCCACCAGGCCCGGCGGGCGGCCGGCTCGGCATCGTCACGGACCAGTCGACGTCGAGACGATGAGCAGCCCCGTCAGGGGCGGCCGCCAGGAGCAGCACGAGATCCACCAGGTGACCGGGATGAGCGCGAAGTCCCCGATGATCGGAACCGGCTTCATGCTCGCCTCCAGGTAGTCAGTCCCAGGTAGCCCAGAAGCACCAGTGAGGCGTGATGACGAGCCGCTGGGGGACGTCGGTGCGACAGGTCTGCTTGCGACCCCGAGCGCGGAGACCTCGGTCTTCTCCAGCTCCTTGACGATCTGCCCCCGGTGCCGGAGTCCTCGACATCGTAAAGCGCCCTTGCCCTGCTCCTCGGTGACGGTCTTGAGCTCCTCGCGGGACTCCTCAGGAGTCTTGTCGAGGAGGTTCTGGGCAGGGCTGGTCTCGTCGGCGCCGTAGATGGAGAACAGGCGGATCTTGCGCTCGGTCAGGAGCTTGACGGCATCGGTCAGGGGGTAGATCTGCTCGCTGTCGGGGTCAATGACCTGGTTGTCGGTGGCCAGGATGATGGACCGGGAGCGATCCAGGTCCTGGTTGTCGAAGGCTTGGGCGCAGAGGCGAGCCCGTCACCGGCCAGGGAGGGCCGTTGATGCTGTTGTTGATCGTGCCGCCGAGGCCCCTCTGGTGAGCGCCAGCTGCTGCTTGTAGGTGACGTTCTCCGGGTCGATGTCAGCACGTCGCCCAGGTCGGTGAGCTGGTCACGCAGCAGCTCGTAGTCGTCCGTCAGCGGGACGATGGTCTGCGCGGATGAGTTCCAGGCCACAATCCCCACCCGCTCGCCGTCGAAGTCCTCCAGGATCTCGGAGAAGGTCGTCAGGACCGAGGTCGATCCTGACCATCGACGTCGACACGTCCAGGCACAGGACGATGTCACGGTTGGCCAGGGCGTCGGAGCGCTCGGTGACGCGCACGGGCCGACCGGCGATGGCGGCGGCGCTCACCGGCCCGAGACCAGCATGACCGCCAGGAGCGCGTGCAGCCAGCGCTGAGCCCGGATGCGCTTGCGCACCGCCGGCAGCTGGAAACAGGCTCGCCAGGTTGGCCAGGCGGCGGGGCAGCTCGACGCCTGATCCTCGCCCCGCCGGCTCCAGGGCGCCCTGAAGCGCTGGGCGCCCTGGCGGTGGGGTCCCCGCTGGAACGGCGGTCGATGATGAAAGACCGCGATGATCGCCGCGGCAGCGATGACGACAGAACGATGAATAACCAGAGCATCACCATCGGGTGACCACCTCCCTGGCGTGGGTGAGGGCCTCCTGCGCGGCGGCCTGCGGCTCACGGTCGAGGGGCTGCTCCCACACGGCGAGCAGCTCTCCGACGTGCCCCAGCAGGTTGATGTCAGGGGACGGCCCGCCGCGCGCACGCTGCGTCGCCGCTCCTCCACCGAGCGCGGCCCGGCAGTTGCGGCCATGTCGAGATCTCGAGACCGTGGCGGTGGTGATCTCCTCCCGCTGCGGGCCTCGGCGAAAGCCGCGCAACGCGCCGCCAGCTCAGGTGCAGCTCGCGCAGGTCAGGTCACCGGCGTCCCAGCGCTGGGAGATCTCACCGAGACGCTCACCCCACTGGCGGCGCTCACGGGCGCCATGGGGATGTCTCCGACCTCCTGGGAGAGGGTCGCGGCGGGTCACCAGGAAGGTCCGCAGCAGCCAGGCGGTCACCAGCAGGAGACCGACGACCATGACGATGACCATCCATATCGGCATGAGAACCGGGGGCATGATCTGCATGGGGTCACCCGCCTCCCTCTGGCCACGGCAGCGCGCTCACGCTGGAGGAGCTCGGCGATGGAGTCGATGAGCGTCTCCTCGGAGGACGACGCCGTACTCCAGGTGCCGGGCGTCGAGCACCTGCTCGACGGTGGTGCGCCACTGCTCGCGCACCACGGCCGCGTGAGCCGCCAGGTGGGAGTCCGCGCGCAGGAAGACAGGGGATCTCCGAAGGGGCAGGTCGATGTCCGCCCGCGGCCGCCGCCTTGGCGCAGCGGGTCGTCGTCCTCGATCTGGACGACGATCATCTCGTGCTGGATCGACAGGCGCCGCAGCCAGGTCGCGGCATCGGGGCCAGGGGTGGGCGGTGTCGTGATGAGGATGACCAGGCTGCGTCGGCGGTGCCAGGTGCTCACCCGCTCCATGAGGTGCGGCAGGCTGGAGGGCGGGGGCCCGGGGCCAGCTCGAAGACGCCAGGGCGCCCCCTCGACAGGAGCGTCGGGTCCTCGAAGGTGCGGGCCAGCGAGCGCCAGCGAGGTCTCCATCGTGCTTGGCCCCGGAACGGAGCCGGGCGCGAACCATCCGGCCAGCGTCACCGGCCACAAGCGCTCCTGGTCCCCCGCATCCGGGCCAGGTGAGGCGAAGACCTCCGCCACTCCCAGAGCCAGGTCGCGCTTGTCCTCGCCCGTGGGGTCATCGCCGCCATGGTCCGACCGGTGTCACGGCCAGCACCACTGGGCATCATGGACTCGCGCTGGTGGCGCTGGTGACCGGCTGCCCCAGGCGGGTCGAGACTTCCAGTCGATGTCCGGAGATGTCGTCGCCGGGCCGGTAGAAGGACATGTCGTCGAGGTCTGCCGCGCCCGACGAACACCGACTGTGGCGCCCGTCGAGCAGCCCCGTGGCGCGGCGCAGGGTCGGCAGGCTCAGAGCCGCGCGCAGACGCTCGATCCGCGTACCGCGCCGGCCCTCGCCGGAGTCCGGACTCAGGCGCCCCAGGGCGCCATGTACCTGCGTACTCATCGCTGTGCTGGTCCCCACCGGGCTCAGGGCGTGGGGACGGCCGCGAAGATGGCGTCGATGATCGCCTCGGGCGCGACTCCGTCGGCCGGGGCGTCATAAGTGAGCACCAGCCGGTGGCGCAGCACCCCGTGGCGCAGCAGACGGACGTCGTCGGGGATGACGTAGGTGCGCCCCTCCTGGAGAACGACGGCCTGGGCCACCTTCATCAGCGCGATGCCGCCGCAGGAGGCGACGCGCACCTGCCGGTCCAGGCCGGGCGCGGGCCGCGGCCCCGCCGCAGGAGGTGTTGATGAGGGGCGACGATGTACTGCTTGATGACGGGATCGACGTAGACCCGCTCGGCGGCCCGCTGAAGCCACTCGACGTCGTCGGTGGAGATGGGCCGACCGGTCACGGGCTGGTCGAAGGTCCCGGTGGAGATGCGGTCAGGACGTCGGCCTCCTCCGAGGCCGCGGGTGAAGTGAGCACCTCCTTCATGAGAGCGGTCCATCTGCGCCTCAGGGCAGACGTAGAGTGCCCCTCCTCCTCGATATGGGGTTCTGGGGTGGCCAGGACCAGCTGAAGGGGTCAGGGCAGCGGGTGAGACGACGCCGCCGATGGAGGTCTGACGCTCTGCATGGCGCTCGAGCAGCGGGCCGACTGGGTCTTGGCGCTGGAGCGGTTGATCTCGCTCGGCAGGACGATGTTGGCGTGGACCGGCCCCCAGCTGGTGGTCATCTCGCCGGTGGAGGAGTTGAGGATCTGGGTGCCGACGATGTCGTTGGGCATGAGGTCGGGCGTGACTGGATGCGCCGGAAGGAGCCGGGAGACGGCCGAGGCCAGCGTCTGGGCGGCGGGTGGTCTTGGCCAGGCCGGGCACCGACTCCGGCAGGATGTGACCACTGGACATGAGGCGGTCACCGAGGGCCGTGCGCAGCTGCTCCTGACCGACGACGCGCTGGGAGAAGATGTTGGCCTACGGACTTGAGCAGCTCGGCGGCGCGCTCCACGTCGGCATCCACGCGCGCCCGACTGGCTGGAGGCGGCCCAGGGCCTCGCAGCGCAGCGCCTCACGGAGGGCAGGGGCCGGTGTCGACCTTCTCCTCGGCCGGCGCCGCCGAGCGGAGGAGTAGCCGAACCGTCATCCTGGATGAGTGCGGTCGGCGCAGGCGGGCCCAGCGGCGCTGCGGGTCGATCTGAGGGAGGGACCGAGGCGGCTGCTGCCGAGGCCGCAGCGCCCCTGCCCCCGCGGAGGCCGGTGGGCTGACCGGCCTGTCCGGGCCGGCTGGCTGCTCGACTCGACCGTACTGCCTGCCACTACCCCAGCCAGCGGCTGACTGCCCGGGTTGGGCGCCAGTGCTCGGGCTGCAGGCGTCGGTTCTCCTCGCTCAGTTCTGAGCGATTCCTCGCGCCACGTGCTGCGCCTGGATAGGCAACGCATTGGCAGGCCATATGAGCCAGGGCCACCTGGGGCATGAGCGGAGGAAGTCCTCCCCACAGCCCGGCAGGCCTCCATTTTTCACCCGGTTTGCGCGCCACTTTGGAAGGAAAATGCGAGACAGATACTCATGGGGTCGCCGCCCCGGGGTCAGCGCCGAGCGAGTTCACCTGGCTCCCGGCCAGAGCTCGAGCCGGGCCGTCGTTGGTGACGATGGCGCTGGTCGGGCGCAGCCCGGCGGCGAGGGACTTCGCGGATCGTGATCTGCGGGAGTCCAGCCTGGTAGCTGAGCGTACTGTCCTGCCCCGTGTCGACGTCGACGCCGAGCTGCTCCCACCCATCGGGTGGAGTGATGGTCAGGACCAGGCGCCGCCGCGCACCAGCGACGGACGATCTCGGCCTCACCGCTCAGACCAAGCAGGGACATCGAGGCCTGGATGGCCCCCTGGATCCTGGGTGCTCGTCCCCGTGCGCTGGCCTGAAGGGTGACGCCCTTGAGCTTCGGGTGCGCGATGCGGCGGCGAGCTGAGCCACCTGCCGCCGCTGATGCTGCCCGACGCCGCCTGGCGTCCGTCTGATAAGGCTTGTCAGGCTGATGTGGCTCAGATCGACGTCGACGTCGCTGAAGCGTGACCGAGGCGTTGCTCTGGCCGCTTGGAGGTGAGCGTCAGGCTCGAGGTCCCACGCTCAGGCTGTCCCAGTGAGCCGCCGACGACCTGAGGCGGACGATTCCCTGGTGGCGATCCGCGTCGGGCTGAGCCGGCAGGGGCGAGCACGGCGGCGTCGACCTGCCCGCGCGCGGTACTCGCCCGACGGCTGGCGCTCAGGATGACGACAGGCACCACCAGGACCGCCAGCCACCGCCACGTGACGGGTTGCGGGCAGGGGCGGGGACGGTCACCGTCGAGAGCTCTCCCGCGAGGTCCTTCTCGAGCTCGTCCTCCTTGGGATCGTCTGCCGACCTCGTCGAGGCGACCGGTTGAACTCCTCCTCGACGACGTCCCTCTCCACTCGGGGCAGAGTCACGTCCTCCCCGGCGACTCATCGCTCGCGTCACGTCATCGCCTCGGCGCCGACGGCGGCTCTGGGGCCACTGGGGCGGTGCTCGCCGAGCGCTCAGCCGTCCTGGTCGGCGGGGCCTGTTGGCGGGGGCCTGGTTGGCGGCCAGCTCCTCGTCAAGCATGTGAGGTCCTCGGCGGTGACCGTGAGGTGGACACGGCGTGCTCCACGGGGCGGTACGCCGTTGGAGGCAGCTCCGCCACACGGCCGCTGCGCGCAGCCCGCGCACCCCCACCCGGTCAGAGCTTCTCGCAGACGTTGTCGAGCGCGGTTGAACGTTTGGCAGCGGCGAGCCCAGGCGCGCTGCGGCCGCCGCGGAGGGGATCTCAGCTGCGGTCCCGGCCCGTTTGAACACCGGCTCAGTACGGTGCCAGGACGAGCGGCAGCTGGGAGCGGGTCATCAGAGTCACCCCGATGGTGGTCTGGCCGAGGACGGCGCACGCCGTCGATCCCGGAGAAGCGGTCCTCCCCGGAGGTGATGAGGTTGATCTCGTAGGTGGTCGGGCCGGCGGGCGTGAGGAGATGACCAGAAGACCCAGCGGCATGCGGCGCGCCAGGGCCAGTCGGACTGGACCAGTCCTCACGTCGGTCAGGAGTGGCCGACAACGCGACCGCGCGGCGATCCACCAGAGGTTCTCCGGGTGAGCGAAGACCAGAATCGGCGGTGGAGGTAGGGGTTGTCGTCAATATCGAGGTCCCGCCTCGGCCGATGACGAAGGCGTCAGCCGGAGCGACCCTGTAGATCTCTCGGAGGGCCAGGACGAGCTCGTCGGGTTGCTCAGGATTGACCTCCGGCATCTCTGTCCACGTCAGGTCGCTCGCGGTTCTCCACTTCCACGGTCCCGGCTCATGATCGCGCACGGGTCAGTCTCACTGAGAAGCCGGGCCGCACCGGCGAAGCACGACCACTCGGACGATGACCTCAGCCACTACGGAACCTCCAGCCCGACGGCGGGGTCAATACGGGCGTCACCCCGTCGCCGACGTCCATGAGATCCCCGCGAAGACCGGCGTCGGCATTCCCAGTCCCAGCGGGACCGCGCCGCACCGGGCGAGCCAGGACCGTGCCGTTGGACGCGCAGGTCCTGGGCCAGGATGCTCCGAGGTCGCGAGCACGGGTGGAGCGCGAGACCATGCTGCGGCGGGCCATCAGGACCCAGGGTCACGATGTGCAGGATCGCCCCCTGCCCACCTGCGCGTCCGATGGCGACGTCGCCGGCGACCTCGACGGCGGCGCCGGTCGGCAGGTCAGCGTGGCCAGAGCGGCCGGCGCACGTAGGGAGATCACTCCCGTCAGGGGCTGGGAGCAGATGAGGCACTCCCGGGCTCGGGAGGACTGGCGTGCCCCTGGGGAGCCAGATCGAGGCCGCACGAGGGCGCCGCGATCAGCGCCGCCTCGGAGGCGGAGACGACCTCCGTGTCAGGCAGGGGCCTCCAGGGCCGCTCCCCGGACGGGCTGGGGCTGCTTGCTCTTGGGTTGTCCGGTGCAGTGGGGTGTTGGCCGTCGGACTGCCACCCGAGCTCGCCAGCGGGCGGTGGGGGCCAGTGGGCGCCGCGCCGCCGACGCATGACGCGAGGCTCCGGCTCGGAGAGTAGTCCGGAACGAGCTCACGTCGCCGGTGTCAGGTCCTCCCGCAGTGGCCTCAGTGTTCTCCAGGTGCTGCTGCTCCGGAGGCTCGAAGGGTCGTCAGGGTCCTCCCAGACACCCGTCTCCAGCAGCTCGGAGCCGAGTCCGCGGACCTGTCGGATTCGGCAAGAGAAGCAACCTCGGCAGGAGAGGCCGCAGCGGAAGAATCGGCCGGGCGGAGAAGGCACCTGCAAGGGCTCCGGGGCCGTCTCCTGGGGCAGCGCCGAGGCCCGGGGAGATCAGGTGATCGGCGAGCAACGTGGTCGTCACTGGGCTCGTGCGGGATGATGCCGGTGGGCTCCGATGCCATGGAGCGCAGGGCCGAGCGCCTGCAGCGCTGCGGCCTGCGAGGGCGCGGCGTCCGAGGGAGGGCGCTCGGGACCGCCAGCCCCACCGTCAGCAGGTGGAGGTGCCGCCAGGGCCTGCAGGACCCGCAGGCCGGTCTCCACGGAGACGCCACCGGGCTCGCAGCCGAGCAGCCGGGTTGATGAGCGGTCCCGTCAGCGCCGTCGACCCGCAGAGCGCCGTCCGACAGGCGCGTCAGCCCCTCGGGCAGCAGGACGCGCCTCACGTGGCGGGCGGGGAGGGGACCGGGGAGTCCGTCACCGCGCCCCCTGACTGCCCCGCCACCAAGGGATGGCGTGTGCGCCGTCGATGGAGAGCCGGCACCTGGAGAGTCGAGCGAGCGGTGGCCGGTGGTGGTGTCATCGCCCTCACGCCCACCAGGGGGCGGCCACGGAGAGCTCGGCGGCCGTGCGCTGCGGCCGTTGTTTCACCACCCGCCAGCACGAGTGGCGATGGCCTGCGTCGTCGAGCTCGTCGTCACTGGGCCCGTCGGAGCAGATCAGGAACCTTCGGTCGCGGCGCACCGGAAGCGGTGTGGGGTCAGGACGCCGAGTCAGCTGATCCCTCGCCCAGCGCGGGTAACGATGTTGCGGCGGGGTCGCGCGCCGCCTGCTCGAGGTAAGCTCACCGGGGCCTCGATGATCTGGACGGGAGTGGTCGCGGGTGACCTAGGAGCATGTCATCGCGCAGCAGGCCCAATCCCCACGTTGAGAATGGCCAGATGGTCCGCACTCACCCCCTGTCATCCGCATCCAGTAGGATGGCGCGGCGATCATCACTCCAGGCAGGTAGAGCGGCGTGGACGGGATGGCGTCCGTGCGCCTCCCTGCGCGGCCCGCCACCGCACCGAACCACCCGTGTCGACGTCGGTGACGATCGTCAGCCAGCAGGCGAGGTCGAGGGCCACCCACTGCGTGGCCCTTGGGCGGCAGCGTACGCCCATCACGTCGACGACGGCGGGGCGGGGCGTTGGCGGTGGCCGTCCTCGTTTGATCGTCACCAGGCGCCCCACGTCGATGCGCCGCACCGACAGCGACCTCGAGGCCTGGTGCCGTCCTCACCGCGGAGGTCACGGTATGGCGTCAGCACGAGCGTGCTCGATCATCGTCACGCGCGCATCTGCCGCGTACGCCCTAGTAAAGCCACAGCACGGTCCGGAACCACCCGCACCACCGCCGGATTTCACCGTATGCGGGCCCGCACCGGAAGCGCGAGGCTGTCGCTCGCAAGCTCCCGCTGCCCGACGACCGGGCGGGCCTCGCCGCTGCCCGTCGCGTCTGGGCAATCCGCCGTCGTGACCGACACTGACGAGACTGCGGCCGTGACCCGTCAGGTCTGAGTCGGAGAGTCACAGGTGTCCTCGACCGTCTTCAGCGGCAACTGACTGGCCGGCGCATGCCGCCGACGCTGGTGCTGCGTTCCGCAGCTCTCAGCACCACCGGTGCGCCGTTTCGACCCACGACGGCGCAGGTGCCGGTCAGCAGCACGACGACGTCGTTTTCCCGACGTTTCCTCAGAAGGACCCAGCATGTCTCTGGGCCAGGACGGAAGCTTGTCGCGCGAGCGCATAGAGATCCCAATGCAGAGTTGGGCCCTCCACCCAGCTGGCACGAGAACTACCCGCCCAGCCTGCGCCCTACGTCGCCGCCAGCACGCACCTATCCCGCTTTCCTCCACGGTGGCTGGGAACTGGGTGACCCGCGGTGACGCGCGGCCTGGCCTCTCGCGGCGTAGCCAGCTGAGTCAGCGCCGTCGGCGCAGTCGTCGCGATCGCGCCGCACCTGGCGGTGGTCTCTCGCCGGCGCGGCAATGACACGCCGTCGGCCGGGTCACTCGCGGGCACGCTCAGGCTGGCCTGCCGGTCCTCCCAGTCGGCAGCGCGGCACTCCAGCACGCCTCTGACGATCTCCGCCACCAGCTCGAGGAGCGCCGCAGGCGCACCAGGCGCCTTCAACACGCAGCGGTGCGAACACACTGAGGTCGACGGCTTCTCGGGCCGCCCAGGCGACCCGACCGTCTCAGTCGTCCGCACCGTCCTGCAGGCGGTGGCACTCCCAGTCGCCAGCGGCGAGTTCAGCCCGCCCACCGCAGCGGACAGCTGGCGGTCGCGCACGCATCTCGGACGCGGCTTGAGGTGACCCGTTCAGCTCCGCACGGCGGTCGCGGTGACCGGCGGCGACGGCGTCTTCGGCGTCAGCGCCGAGGACGACGACTCAACGCCTCCTCGTCCCTGACCTCCAACCACATCCTGCAATCATCCTGCGCTCTGGTGGCCTGTCCTGGTCTTCTGGCGACCTGGTGCACCTCTCCAGCAGCCAGCGGCAGGGGCTCTCGGCCGCCGGCGCTCGGGCAGCTTGAGGCCCGGCCGACTCCAGTGAGCCAGCCCGGCTCGGGCAACACGCCTCCCCGTCCGCCATCTCCCAGGCCTCGCGCCACCCAGGCGCCTCGCGACCCCCACGCTCAAGGCGCCCGGCGCCCGCGCGCGCCAGGAGCTGTGCCTTCGGCGCCCCGGCAGCAGCATCACCCCTGCACCTGAACGTGAAGACGTCACCACCGTCATCAACAGGCACGCCAAGACCGGTCTCGGCTCCTCAGGCGGTCACGATCGACGCCGATGGGAGTCAGCCAGGCTGCGGTCGACCTTCGCCACCAGGGCGTCGGCCTCCAGCTGCGGCTCGGCCGCCAAGCCTCCGCCAGCCATGCGGGTCGACCGAATGGGCATACACTGCTGGAACCAGTCAGCGGTCAGGCTTCCTCTCTCAGCCGAGAGAGGCATCCTCCACTACCCACAGCGGCAACAGTCACTCTTGCAGGGTGGGGCCCCACCGTCAGGGCTCAAACCGTTCTGTCAACCTCACCTTCAGCAGCGCGACACGTCCATGCGTACCTCCTACAGACGATCCTCATTCACCCCGGTGCCGCTCCTTCACGGTGTGGGCTCATCCTTCCATTCCCCACATGTCCCGCCAGTGGGGACTCACCACGATCCTCGCGGGTCGAGGGAGCTCTGCAGCTCTACACGTACCCAGGCCTGGTCAGCGCCGCGAACTTCGGCCGCGGCTATCAGGGCTCGATCCGCACACTGCGTCGGCCACTGCGGCGGTCGGGTCATGCTGCCACTGATCTCGTGTCGGCCAGGCGGTGGGTTAGTCCTCGCCATGCCGCCGCGCACGCAAGTGTTGGCCGCGCCCGGCTCTGGCGGAGGTTGGCCGGTTCGCCGGGCTCACTGGTGCGGGCGCGCTGGTTGGCGTGCTCCCGCCCGCCCCGGGGAGTTTCGCAGCCTTCTCGGGAGGCAGCCTGGACGAGGTGGCCTTCATTTACTCCCAGGCCGGTGCTGGCGGCCTGTACTGTTTCGTTCTGCGGTGACCTCCGGACCAGGTGGCGCCATGTGTTGATACGGCTGTTCGGGGCTGTGGTTTCCTCAGCCAGCGCGCCGCGAGCCACGCCACACCCGACTCG
>BNJU01002018.1_pt1 | contig 132412 bp, 165 predicted proteins | sample 8539281 | NCBI WGS metagenome assembly BNJU01 (sample SAMD00202456, study PRJDB9452) | human saliva metagenome | isolation source: human saliva | place: Japan
AATACCGGAGGAGGGTAAGTTCTGCAGCAATATACAGAAAATCTGAGGCGGAAGTCTCAGTTTTTTTGCAGGTGCTTTTGCGAATCGTGTGGAGATGTGTTCTTGTCATTTTTTCTTTTACATTGGGACGGATTTTTGCTCTGTTTTTACGAATGTAAAAAATAAAGGAATTTTTTAAGATGACAATGGAGAAAATTTCCAGTCAGCCACTTGCCTATGAAACGAGAGAATATCGCTGTTTTCGGGAACTGGAGGAGCTGGCTAGAAGCTATAATGCTCAGAAGAAGGGTCAAGAGAAAGCTGACAGGAGGACAGGAATTTGATATACTAGATGGGACTGATATCAAGGAGAATATTTTATATGCATGATACAACGGAAGAAAAAGTTTTAGAGGTTTCAGAGGAGCAGCTGACTAGGGCTGAAAGGTCTGAGCAAAAAATTACTAGCCAGAGCCGACGCCCTATTTTTTGACGCTCTTGTGTAGTTTGGCTATCAGCTTGCTGAGTGTGGTCAATCCTTTTTTGACCAATCTAGCAACGAATTTACAAAGTCAGAATCTCTATGCCGGCTGGGCCATGACTCAGGGGCAGGTGCCTTATTCGCAAATATATGGGACTAGTGGTCTGCTTTACTATCTGATGGCTTGGACCAGCAGTCTGGCTTTTGGACAGCTTTTGTGGATGGTCTTTCAGACGCTGGCTCTGTGGCTGGCTGGACTTTTCCTGCACAAGACCTTGGTGCTCTTGCAGCCTAAACAGGATCTATCACGCAGCCTCTTGCTGCTCTTTTACCTGCTAGTCTTTGCCCTTGGATTTGGCGGTCTTTCACTCTAGTATTTTTTTGTTCTGCCCTTTATTTTTGGAATCTATCTTTTTGGTGCGCTATTTGCAGGATTCAATCAAGGATGAAAAGTTCATTGTCTATGGAGCTTTTGGAGCTCTTGCTTTTATGATTGATCCGGTTTCCAGCCTAGTCTTCTATTCTTTGACTGCTCTGGTACTTTTGGTCTACAATATCGCAGCCAAGCGTGCGGCTCGAGGCGTCTATCAGCTTTTTAGCTGGTCTCTTTGGCTTCTCAGTGATTTTTTATCCTATCGGCTACTTTACTGTTGCCAATCAAACCTTTGGTCAGGCTATCAGTCAGGTGACCTATGCTTGGGATTCCATCAGCTTGATTGGCAGTCATAGCCTTTCTAATTTGATTTATTATGGCTTGCTGACGGTTGGTCTAGGTTTTATTTCTGCTTTGGGTGCCAATCTCTTTTCAAGAGAAAAGGGGCAAGCAACCAGCCTGCGCGTCTTGCGCTTTATCGGTCTGCTAGGGCTATTCATTACTGTCTTTGCGGCTTTTATCCTGCCAGATCAGGGCAGTTATCAACTGCTTCCGGCCCTGCCTTTTGCCATGATTCTTTTTGCTTTGTGGTTCAATAAAGGCAAGCAGCAGGCACCAGGGCGTCATCGTCGAGATCGCCGTCGTCCTACGATGTGGACTTCCTATCTCTCAGGCCAGTTCTTTCTGCCACTCTTAGCCATCTTTTTATCTGATTGGTTATCCTTTGGTGAATGAGTATATCCTTTCCAGCGGTGTATCTGCTGAAAGAAGTGAGGCGGCTCTGTATATTAAGGAAAAGACCAAGGATGGGGATACTATCTATGCCTGGGACACCTCGGCTAGTCTGTATCAGAAGAGCAGCCGCCTATCTGCTGTCTCTCTCTTGTCTCCAACTTTGTATGTGGGAACGGCTGAAAATCGTTTGGGTCTTCAGAAGGGACTTGAAAACAGCCAGCCCAAGTATATTTTGGTTAACAATGATGTCAAATTGCTATCAGATGTGAGGCAGCTAATTTCCCAAAATTACAAGGAAGCTGACCTCAAACTCGACCATTTCAAGCTTTATCAACTTAAATAGTAAAAAATCAATATGTTGTGTCTAAAGTTAAAAATTAACTTTTTTTCCACAACATATTGATTTTTAATTTTAACGTGTTATAATGAAACTTGTATCGACTTATTTAAAAAATACTGTTCTTTGGATGAACTGCTGTCGGAGATTTCCTAGAAATTTCTTGGCAGGTGGCTGGTCTGAAGAGATTTGATTTGTCCTAAGGGCAGAGAAAAGGAAGTGTTCGTGATGATTTTAAGGGAAGAGAAGTTTGAAACTGCTCCAGCGATTTATGTGGAGAAGCGGGATGGCCGCAGAGTGGCTTTTGATGTGTCAAAGATTTATAAGGCTATGGTGCGGGCAGCTCAGGAAGTCGGTCCGCTGAATCCAATGCTGGAAGCTAAGCTAGAAGCTATCACAGACCGCATTGTGGCAGAAATCAGCAGTCGCTTCGCTAAGTATGTCAAAATCTATGAGATTCAGAACATCGTTGAGCATGAGCTTTTGAATGCCAAGGAATATGCCATTGCAGAGAACTACATCACTTACCGCACCCAACGGGATTTTTGAGCGCTCAAAAGCGACTGATATCAACTTTACCATCGACAAGCTCCTCAACAAAGACCGCACGGTAGTCAACGAGAATGCCAATAAGGACAGTGATGTTTTCAATACCCAACGGGATTTGACGGCTGGGATTGTCGGCAAATCCATCGGCCTTAAGATGCTGCCGCCTCATGTGGCCAATGCCCACCAGAAGGGGGACATCCACTACCATGATTTGGACTACAGCCCTTATACACCGATGACGAACTGCTGTCTGATTGACTTTGACGGCATGCTGAAAAATGGCTTCAAGATTGGCAATGCAGAAGTAGAAAGTCCCTAAGTCTATCCAGACCGCGACAGCTCAAATCTCGCAAAATCATTGCCAATGTAGCTTCTAGTCAGTACGGAGGTTGCTCAGCGGACCGAATTGACGAAGTCTTGGCGCCCTATGCTAAGCTTAATTACCAAAAGCATCTCAAGGATGCGGAGCAATGGGTTTTGCCGGATAAGCAGGAAGAGTACGCCTGGGCGAAGACCAAGAAGGACATCTACGATGCCATGCAGTCGCTGGAGTATGAGATTAATACTCTCTTTACCTCTAACGGTCAAACTCCTTTTACCTCGCTGGGCTTTGGTCTTGGGACCAATCGTTTTGAGCGGGAAATTCAGAAGGCCATTCTCAATATCCGCATCAAGGGACTGGGAAGCGAGCACCGCACAGCAATTTTCCCTAAGCTGATTTTCACCCTTAAGCGTGGGCTCAATCTCGAGCCAGGGACGCCTAACTACGACATCAAAGAACTGGCTCTAGAGTGTGCCACTAAGCGCATGTATCCAGATGTGCTTTCCTATGACAAGATTATTGACTTGACCGGATCGTTCAAGGTACCGATGGGCTGCCGTTCTTTCCTGCAAGGTTGGAAGGATGAAAATGGTCAGGAAGTCAACTCTGGCCGTATGAATCTAGGAGTTGTTACTGTCAATCTGCCGCGGATTGCGCTTGAGTCCGAGGGGGATTTGGATAAATTCTGGGAACTTTTTAACGAGCGGATGAATATCGCTGAAGATGCTTTGGTCTACCGTGTGGAGCGGACCAAGGAAGCTAGTCCAGCCAATGCACCGATTCTTTATCAGTATGGGGCTTTTGGCCAACGTCTGGGCAAGTATGATCAGGTAGACCAGCTCTTTACTCATCGTCGTGCAACGGTTTCCCTGGGCTATATCGGTCTGTATGAAGTAGCAGCAGTCTTTTACGGCGGTAATTGGGAGACCAATCCAGAAGCCAAGGACTTTACAGTTGCCATTGTCAAAGATATGAAGCGCCGGGTGGAAGAGTGGTCGGAGCAGTATGATTATCATTTCTCTGTTTACTCGACGCCATCTGAAAGTCTGACCGACCGTTTCTGCCGTTTGGATACAGAGAAGTTTGGCGTCGTTCCAGACATTACTGACAAGGAGTACTATACTAACTCCTTCCACTACGATGTGCGCAAGAATCCAACACCTTTTGAAAAGCTGGACTTTGAGAAGATTTATCCTGAAGTGGGAGCCTCTGGTGGCTTTATCCACTATTGTGAATATCCTGTGCTGCAGCAAAATCCCAAGGCACTGGAAGCTGTCTGGGACTATGCCTATGACCGAGTTGGTTACTTAGGTACAAATACACCGATTGACCGTTGTTACAAGTGTAACTTTGAGGGAGATTTTACGCCGACCGAGCGGGGCTTCACCTGTCCAAACTGCGGCAACAGCGATCCCAAGACGGTTGATGTGGTCAAGCGGACCTGTGGTTATCTAGGAAATCCGCAAGCCCGTCCAATGGTCAATGGCCGACATAAGGAAATATCAGCTCGGGTCAAGCATATGAATGGCTCGACTATTAAGTACGAAGGAAATTAAGATGGGAAAGTATCAATTGGATGACAAAGGAAAGGCTCAGGTGCAGCGTTTCCATGAAAAACATTCGCAGGGCGGCAGCAGCAAAAAAGAACGATTAGCCAAACTGCGTCAGCAATTTTTAGAAAAGAACAAGAAACAATAGAAGTCAGAGTGGGGCGCAAGGCGGTCTCACTCTCTTCGTATCAGGAGGCACTATGGAGCTTAGACGACCGAAACTAGAAGACAAGGAAAAGATTTTAGAGATGCTGGCTGACTTTGAAGCGGCTGGTAGCCGACAGGATGGCTTCTTTGGCGGAGCGGATTTTGTCTACGAGGATTGGCTGGAGACGATTCAACTAGCTGAGGCAGGTCTAGGCTTGCCGCAAGGTTTTGTGCCTTACATCCAACTAATCTCTTTTGCTGCGGATGGTCAGGCTGTGGGCTTTCTCAATCTGCGCTTGCGGCTCAATGACTATTTGCTCCAAGAAGGCGGGCATATCGGCTATAGTATCCGTCCCTCTGCGCGTGGGAAAGGAATGGCAAAGGAGCAGCTGCGACAAGGCTTGCAAGTGGCTAAAAGTAAAAATATTAAACGAGTCCTAGTGACTTGCGATAGTGACAATGCTGTCAGCCGAGCAGTGATTCTGGCTAATGATGGAGCTTTAGAGGATGTTCGAGGCGGAAAAGAGCGTTACTGGATTGATGTTGATTAAGGAGGGAGTATGGAGCTAAGACGACCAACTTTGGAAGATAAAGACGCAATTTTAGAGATGATTGCGGAGTTCGATGCTGCAAAATCTTATATGCATGGTGGCATGGGCTCCACTTGGAAGCGAGCAAAGGATTATGAGGATTGGTTGAAAATTATAGAACAGAAGGAAGATGTGGCAAACTTGCCAGCAGGTTGGGTTCCTGCCATTCAATTTTTGTCCTTTGATGAGACTGGCTTGCCTCTGGGTTTTTTAGCCCTGCGCTTGTCCTTAAATGACAAATTATTTGTAGAGGGTGGTCATATTGGCTATTCTATCCGGCCCAGCCAACGCAGAAAGGGCTTGGCTAAGTTGCAACTAGAGCTAGGACTAGCAGAAGCTCGAAAGCAAGGATTAGAACGAGTGCTGATTACCTGCGATGAAGACAACGAAGCCAGCCGACGCACCATTCTCTCTGCTGGCGGTGTTTACGAAAATACAATCGACAGAAGTCAGCGTTATTGGATTGATTTGGAGGATGAAGATGAACAATCCCAAACCTCAAGAATGGAAAAGTGAGGAGCTGAGTAAAGGGCGAATCATTGACTATAAGGCCTTTAACTTTGTGGATGGCGAAGGTGTCCGTAACTCCCTCTATGTCAGTGGCTGTATGTTTCACTGTGAGGGCTGCTATAATGCAGCAACTTGGTCCTTCAACGCTGGCATTCCTTATACCCAAGAGTTGGAGGAGCAGATTATGAAAGACTTGGCGGAGCCTTATGTGCAGGGGCTGACCCTCCTAGGCGGCGAGCCTTTTCTCAATACAGGCATTCTCCTGCCCTTGGTCAAGCGGATTCGGAGAGAGCTTCCGGACAAGGATATCTGGTCCTGGACTGGCTACACCTGGGAGGAGATGATGCTGGAAACGGAGGATAAGCTGGAGCTGCTGAGTTTGATTGACATTCTAGTGGACGGCCGTTTTGACCTTAGCAAGAAGAATCTCATGCTGCAGTTCCGCGGTTCTTCTAATCAACGCATCATTGATGTGCAGAAAGTCCCTTCAGTCAGGCCAGATAGTCATCTGGGACAAGCTGAATGATGGTTTGCAGGCCTATGAGCAGGTTGACAGGGATAAGATGCTTTAAAAACCAAGTAAAATGCTGATATAAAAGAGGTTTTATCTCTTTTTTCTTTTGTCAAAAACAGTATAAAATATTGGTTTTTCGAGAAGAAAGAAAGAATTTACCGAAAATTAATACAGACTGTCCTTTTTTTGTCAACAAATTTTGGAAAAAAACTAAAATATTTTTAAATATTTTAGTGTATCATAATGCATTTATGATATAATAAAATGTATTTATATCTCAGGGGAGAAAAAGGAGAATTATGAATCAACATAGGAGAAATGTGCCTGCTTCTAAAAAGGGGAAGAAGCTGAGGCTCTTTAATGCAGCTTTACTGACATTGGTAAGCTTGGTTTCAGGTTTGCTTGTTTTTTTCTATATTTAAAAAAATAATGTTCTGGCGTTTCATCACCTGAACCTTATTTTTGTCTGCTCTTTTTGGCGGCTGTTATTTTACTGGCAGCCTTCTTTGTATGGAAAAAAATAAGTTCAAAGTCCTGACAACCTTACTTTTGCTTGTGACTTTGCTGGTATCCTCAGGAGCTATGTACGGGGTTAAGGAGCTGATGGACTTGTCTAGAGGTGTGAACTCCACTTCAAATTACTCTGAAATTGAAATGGCTGTTTATGTCCGGGCAGACAGCGACAAATCAGATGTGACTCAGCTGAAGAAGCTGACAGCTCCGACTGAAAATGGAGACAAGGACAATGTAGCGGCTCTTCTGGACCACATCAAGAAGACTAAAAAGACAGAACTCACAGTGGAAAACAGCTCGTCTTATATCGCAGCCTACAAGGCCCTCATCAATCAAGAGACTGAGGCCATTGCCCTCAATAGCTCGTTTGGAGACATGCTGGCTTCTCATGATGCTGACTATGCTTCAAAGATAAAGAAAATCTATACTTATAAAATCACCCGTCAAGTAGAGACAGGCAAGCGCAGGGATGATGCCAATGCAGATGTCTTCAATATCTATGTCAGCGGTATTGACACTTATGGCTCTATTTCATCTGTCTCTCGCTCAGATGTCAATATCATCATGACGGTCAATCGCAAGACCAAGAAAGTCCTCTTGACGACAACTCCTCGTGATTCTTATGTGGCGATTGCAGATGGAGGGGCTGGGCAGATGGACAAGCTGACCCATGCAGGGATTTATGGCGTGGATGCTTCTGTCCACACGCTGGAAAATCTTTACGGTATTCGCATTGACTACTATGTTCGTCTGAACTTCTCTTCTTTCCTCAAGCTGGTAGACCTGTTGGGAGGGATTGATGTTGAAAATGACCAAGAATTTACCAGCCGACATGGTAATCATCATTTCCCAGTAGGGAAAGTTCATATGAACTCAGATCAGGCACTAGGCTTTGTTCGCGAGCGTTACTCCCTTCAGGGTGGCGACAATGACCGCGGAAAAAATCAAGAAAAAGTTATCGAAGCAGTCATTAAAAAGCTGACTTCAACTAGTGCTTTGAAGAACTACAACGAGATTATTTCCGGCTTGCAGGACTCTATCCAGACCAATATGGAGCTGCCTGTTCTTATGAATCTGGTCAATACCCAGCTGGAGTCAGGTGGAAGCTATCAAAGTTCAGTCACAAGCCATCAGCGGAAACGGTCGTATGGATCTACCATCCTATGCTATGCCAGATTCCAATCTCTACATGATGGAAATCCAACCGGAAAGCCTTGATAATGCTAAGGCAGCGATTCAGCAGGTAATGGAAGGGAAAACACCATGATTGATATCCATTCTCATATTATCTTTGATGTGGACGATGGCCCTAAGAATTTTGAGGATTCCAAAAAACTGCTGGAAGAAAGCTATCGACAGGGAGTTCGGACTATTATCTCTACCTCTCATCGCAGAAAGGGCATGTTTGAAACGCCTGAAGAGACCATAAGCGCTAACTTTAAAATGGTAAAAGAACTAGCAGAGCTTGTAGCGCCTGACTTAACGGTTCTCTATGGGGCAGAGGTTTACTACACCAGTGATGTAGCGGATAAGTTGGAAAAAGGGATTTTCCCCAGTCTAGCTGGCACACGCTATGTGCTGATTGAGTTTAGCATGGCAACGCCTTATAAAGACATCCATAAAGGTTTGGCTCAGATTCTGCGCTTAGGTCTAACACCGGTCCTTGCTCATATTGAGCGCTATCACTGCTTGGAAAATGATGAAAAGAAGGTGCAGGAACTCATTAATATGGGCTGCTATACTCAAATTAACAGCTCCAGTGTTCTGAAGCCTAAGTTGCTTAGAGACTCGCATAAATTTATGAAAAAACGGGCTCAGTTCTTTTTGGAGAAGGACTTGGTCCACTTTGTTGCCAGCGACATGCACAATCTAAGTCAGAGACCGCCCTTTATGAAGGAGGCCTTTGACATCGTCGCTAAGAAATACGGTTCCCGCCGGGCAGAGGCCCTCTTTGGCGGCAACCAAGCATTATTATTGAAAAATGAATTGATTTAGGGGAAAAATGGAAAAACAAGAAAAGCAAATCGTAGAAATCGATATTCTGTCCTTGCTGAGAGCCTTATGGCTGAAGAAATTTACCATCGTATTGGGAGCGGTGCTCTTTTCTTTGCTGGCTTTTGGCTACAGCGTCTTTATTGCTAAGAAAATGTATCAGAGTACCACACGCATCTATGTGGTCAGCCGTCAGAACGAAACGCAGGCAGCTTTGACTAATCAGGACTTGCAGGCAGGGTCTTACCTCGTTAAGGACTTTAAGGAAATCATTCTGTCACAGGCGGTTCTATCACAGGCAATTAGTGAGTTGAAACTGCAAACGTCACCAAGAGAGCTGACGCGTCACATCACCGTTTCCGTTCCGGCGGATACTCGTATCGTTTCGATTACAGTTAAAGGATGACAATCCAGAGGAAGCGGCTCGCATTGCCAATGCCTTTCGTAATATCGCCGCTGAGAAAAATCATCGAGGTGACAAAAAGTTTCTGATGTGACAACTTTGGAAGAAGCAACAGTCCCAGCAGAGCCTTCTTCACCAAATATTCGGCGTAATGTTATCTTAGGATTTTTTTAGGGGCAGCGTCCTGATGTCAATCTTTATCATCGCTGTCGAAATCCTGGATGATCGGGTGAAGAAGCCAGAGGACATTGAAGAAGTCATGGGCTTGACGCTGTTGGGCGTTATCCCAGATATGAACAGAATGTAAGGGAGAGAAAATGGCAACCTTAGAATTAGTTAGGAAAAAAAGGAACCTTGTCAAACTAACCGAGGAATACTACAATGCTCTAAGTACTAATGTACAGCTGAGTGGCGCCAATATCAAAATGGTCGAAATAAGCTCGGTGACGGCAAATGAAGGAAAGTCTACAACCTCAGTGAACCTCGCAGCCGCCTTTGCCAGAGCTGGTCACAAGACCTTGATGATCGATGCGGATATCCGTAACTCAGTCATGTCCGGTGTGTTTAGCAGTCAGAGAAAAGTATCAGGACTGACGGACTATCTGTCAGGACAGGCTGCCCTGCATGAAGTTATCAACGATACAGATCTGGACAACCTTGATGTGATCTTATCTGGTCCAGTATCACCTAATCCGACGGGGCTTTTGCAAAGCAAGCAGTTTGATGCGCTTTTGACTGACTTACGTGTCCGTTATGACTATATCATTGTGGATACTTCACCGATTGGTCTGGTCATTGATGCGGCTATCATCGCTCAGAAATGCGATGCAAGCTTCTTGGTGACACAAGCAGGTCATATCAAACGAAAAGCAGTGATGAAAGCTAAAGAGCAGCTGGAACAAACGGGAACTCCTTTTTTGGGTGTTGTCCTCAATAAATATAACATTGATTTGGAACGCTATGGCGCCTACGGAACTTATGGGGGATACGGCAGCTATGGCAATTATGGGAAATAATAGGGATTAAAGAGTTTTAGGATAATTGGGAGATTATTATGTTTAGAGACAGGAAGGAATTTCAAAAGGCAGAACTTGCCTTTGTTCAGCTTTTTGCTGTACTCTTTACGGGATTTTTAGTGAGTCCTTTAAGGGAAACGGAAATCAATCAGCACAGTATTTTAGTGCTTGCATTCTTGCATGTCATTGCTTTTTATGCCAGCGATTTTTGCTATGACATCCTGAAGCGAGGCTATTTAGAAGAGTTTATTTTCACTGTGAGATATAGTATTTTTTTATAGTTTGGCAATTAGTTTTGCTTCTTTCATGATGCAAGATAGTTTTTTTCTATTTCTCGAAGAGGGCTTATTTACTTTGTCATTGTAAATGCAGCGCTAGTCTATTTTTGTCAATTTGGCTTTTAAACGTTATCAGAAGACTGTTTATCCAAACTTGAAAAAAATAGTAAAAGAGTTTTTTTCTGATTACAACAGGCGATTCTCTGGATAAGGTCTTTGAACGCCTGCAAGAATCATTCGATATAGGGGGCAGGATTGTTGCGGTGTCTTTGCTAGATGATGCTCCGTTTAGCAATCCCAATGTAAAAATCGTTCCTAAAGAAAAAATCGTTTCATTTGCAACGCGTGAAGTAGTGGACGAAGTGTTCATCAACCTGCCAAATGAGGAATATAACATTGAAGGATTTATTTCACAGTTTGAAGCAATGGGAATCGATGTTTCTGTCAATATCAATGTTTTCGATTTTATCTCTATGGGAGAGAAACGGGTTCGAGAAGTTGCAGGCTTGAGTGTGGTCACTTTTTCAACAAACTTTTACAAGTATGGCCATGTGTTAGCAAAACGCACGCTGGATATTATTGGTGCTCTGGTCGGTCTCTTCTTCTGTGGTTTGGCTGCTCTTGTTTTAGTTCCGCTTATCAAGAAGGATGGTGGACCTGCTATCTTTGTCCAGGAGAGAATTGGGAAGAATGGGCGTCGTTTCAAGTTCTATAAGTTCCGGTCTATGTACACTGATGCTGAAGAGCGGAAAAAAGATTTGTTGGCGCAGAATACGATGGTTGGAGGTATGTTTAAGGTCAATAATGACCCACGGATTACGCCTATCGGCCGCTTTATCCGTAAAACCAGCTTAGACGAACTGCCACAGTTTTATAATGTTTTAATTGGGGATATGAGCTTGGTTGGGACACGACCGCCAACTGTGGATGAGTACGAGCAATATACACCAGAGCAAAAACGGCGTCTTAGTTTTAAGCCAGGAATCACAGGTCTTTGGCAGGTTAGCGGCCGTAGTCAAATTACAGACTTTAATGAAGTGGTACGCTTGGATGTTGCTTATATAGATGAATGGACGATTTGGTCAGATATCAAAATTTTGCTAAAGACATTTAGAGTCGTATTGGCTAGAGATGGAGCAAAGTAGGGGGAATTGTTTTTCGGAGTTAGGAGGAGTATGAAAAAGTCAGTCTATATCGTGGGATCTAAAGGTATCCCAGCTAAATATGGTGGATTTGAGACCTTTGTTGAGAAGCTGACCGCCTGCCAGAAAAATTCTAATATCCAGTACTATGTGGCTTGTATGAGGGAGAATTCAGCCAAGTCTGGGATTTTAGAGGATACTTTCGAGCACAACGGGGCTATATGTTACAACATAGATGTGCCTAAAATTGGCTCAGCTCGAGCGATTGCCTACGATATTGCTGCGCTAAATAAGGCTATTGAGCTAGCTGAGCAGAATCAAGATTCTGAGCCAATTTTCTACGTTCTAGCTTGTAGAATTGGCCCTTTTATCGGAAACATCAAAAAGAAAATCAAAGCACTGGGCGGCAAGCTCCTTGTCAATCCCGATGGTCATGAATGGCTGCGAGCTAAATGGAGCATGCCAGTACGCAAGTATTGGAAAATTTCTGAAGCACTGATGGTTAAGCATGCAGATCTCTTAGTTTGTGATAGTGAGAATATCGAATCTTACATAAAAGCAGACTATGTGAGATATGCTCCAAAGACAACTTACGTTGCCTATGGGACAGATACAAGCAGATCTGAGTTGTCTGCTAACGAAGACAAAGTTCGATCATGGTATCAGGAAAAAGATATTGCTGAGAATGAGTATTACTTAGTTGTTGGGCGCTTTGTGCCAGAAAATAACTATCAAGCCATGATTAAGGGGGTTATGGCATCTCATTCTAAAAAAGACTTTGTCCTGATTACCAATGTTGAAGAAAACAAGTTTTACAATCAGCTGCTCAAAGACACAGGATTTGATAAAGATCCAAGGATTAAATTTGTTGGAACAGTTTATGATCAAGAATTGCTCAAGTACATTCGGGAGAATGCATTTGCCTATCTTCATGGCCACGAAGTTGGCGGAACAAATCCGTCTCTTTTGGAGGCCTTGGCATCTACTAAATTAAATCTCTTATTGGATGTTGGCTTTAACCGTGAGGTTGGTGAAGACGGGGCCATTTATTGGAAAAAAGATGAGTTGGCTCGTGTCATTGAGGAAGTAGAAGGATTTGATCAGGCAGCAATAACTGACTTGGATTTCAAGTCAAGTCAAAGAATCCTCTCAGCTTTCACATGGGAAAAGATTGTGTCAGATTATGAAGAAGTTTTTAAAGGATAGGGAATGAAACGGATTTTATACTTGCATGCTGGTGCAGAAATGTATGGAGCAGATAAGGTTTTATTGGAATTGATCAAAGGATTGGATTCCAAAGAATTTGAAGCTCATGTCATCCTGCCAAATGATGGTGTTTTAGTCGAGGCCTTGCGTCAGGTTGGGGCTCAGGTCAGTGTGTTGGATTATCCGATTTTACGAAGGAAGTATTTTAATCCCAAAGGCATTGTAGACTATATCCGCTCTTATCATTTCTATGCTAAGCAAATCGCCCTCTATGCTCGAGAACACAGTATAGATATGGTTCACAATAATACAGCGGCTGTTTTGGAGGGCATCTATTTGAAACGCAAGCTCAAGCTGCCTTTGATTTGGCATGTTCATGAGATTATCGTCAAACCCAAAGCTATTTCTGACTTTATCAATATGCTCATGGGACGATATGCAGACAAGATTGTGACGGTGTCCCAAGCGGTCGCTAATCATATCAAGCAGTCTCCCTTTATCAAAGATAGCCAAGTGGAAGTGATTTATAACGGTGTCGATAATGCTGTCTATTATCCAATGGATGCGTCTTCTATTCGTGAAAAATTTGATATTGCGCAAGATGCACTTGTGATTGGCATGATTGGTCGGGTCAATGCTATCAAAGGACAAAATGATTTCATAGAAGCAGTCGAGCCACTTTTGGAAAAGAATGAGCAAGCGGTAGCTTTCCTAGCTGGAGGTGTTTTTCCTGGTGAAGAATGGCGCTTAGAAGAACTAGATAAGAGAATAGCTTCTTCATCTGTTGTGTCACAAATTCATCGTATTGATTACTACGATAAGACTTCTGAACTTTATAATATGTTTGATATCTTTGTCTTACCAAGTATAAAACCTGATTCCCTACCTACAGTAGTCCTAGAAGCCATGGCTTGTTCAAAACCAGTTGTTGGTTATAACAATGGGGGAATAGCTGAAATGGTAGTAGATGACAAAAGTGGTTGCTTAGTCAAACCAAATCGTCCTCAAGAACTTTCTAATGCCATTTCTCTCTTACTAGATAGTTCTGAAAAAAAGAGAAAAAAATTTGAGCGAGTAGGATATCAGAGACAAAAAGAGCTGTTTTCTTTGGAGAGTTACATCAAGAACTTTTCGGAGTTATATAAAACAGATAGAAAAGATTAGTTATGAATAAAATAGATTTTGTTGTGACTTGGGTTGATGGGAATGATCCTGTGTGGCAAGAAAAAAAAATCAAGCTATGATGGCTCGGTTAATACTTCTAAACAGAGTATGAATTCAGTCAAGGCTTACCGAGAATGGGGGACCTTTAAATATTGGTTTAGAGGAGTTGAAAAATTTGCTCCTTGGGTCAATAAGATCTACCTCGTGACCGACCAGCAAAAGCCAAGCTGGTTAGATATAAATAGTGAAAAATTGGTGTTGGTAGATCATACAGAGATTATCTGTAATGACTACCTACCAGTTTTTTCTGCCAATCCTATCGAAAGTAACATCCATCGAATCCCTGGTCTCTCAGAGCATTTTGTTTTTTTTAATGACGATATGTATTTGACAGCTCCAGTCGAGCCGACAGATTTTTTCTCAGAGGATGGTTTACCCAAATATAATACGGCTCTTTCACCGATTATTCCTGAGCGATATGGAACGGGGAATTTTCAGATAAATGACATGGAGATTGTCACTAGCTATTTCAGTCGAAATGAAATTTTGAAGAATGGCCAATTCTTTGATCCAAAGCAGGGATTAAAAAGTATCGTTAAGTCGCTACTATACAGAAATAGTCAGTTTATCTGTGGTTTCTGGGAGAGTCATCTGCCCTATCCTCTACTAAGATCAACGATGAACTTGGTATGGGAAAAGGAAAAAGCTGTCTTGGAAAGAACCTCGGCTAGTCGCTTTAGAAATCCTTCTGATACCAATGTTTGGCTCTTTAAGTATTGGCAGATTGCCAGTGGTCAATACGCTGTCGGAAATCCTAAGTTGGGGGGACTCTTTTCTTTGGATAATGCCGGACCAGATTTTTGGAAGATACTAAATTCTGGTAAATACCAAATTATGTGTATCAATGATGGATTTAACATTCAAGACGAGGAGCAGGTGATGACAGACTTTATCAAGGCTATGGATCAACTGCTTCCAGATAGAAGCTCATTTGAGATTTAAACTGTAAAACTAAGTAAGAGAAAGAAAAGAAAATATGATTTCGGTAATTGTGCCTGTTTATAATGTGGAGGACTACCTTCATTATGCCATGGAGAGTTTGGAACATCAGACTTACAAGGATATGGAAGTCCTCTTGATTGATGACGGCTCGAGTGATGGCTCAGGACACTTGTGTGACCAGTATGCCCAGCAATATGATTGGGTGACTAGCTACCATAAGGTCAACGGTGGCTTGTCTGATGCTCGGAACTATGGGGTCTTGAAAGCCAAGGGCGACTGGATTACTTTTCCTAGATCCAGACGACTATCTGGAACCCTGCGCCTTGGAACTGCTAGCAGAGCTACAAAAGTCGTACCCAAGCAGATATGGTGAGTGGCAAAGTAGAGCCAACAGCTCACTATCATCGTTTTCAAAATTTTCACTTGGATCAGCTTGATTTAGACCAAGTTAAGGTCTATGACAAGGCAAAGGCTCTGACTGAGATGCTTTATGGAGACCTTGTCACGGTCTCTGCTTGTGGGAAACTCTATCGGAAAGAACTTCTTGAGAAAGCTCCCTTCCCCAAGGGGCGCATCTACGAAGACCTCTATGTTATCAGTGAGCATCTCAACCAAGCCCAATCCGTGGCCTTGTACCATCTTCCGATTTACCATTATTACCATAGACCTGGTAGCATTACTGCCTCGGCTTTCACGCCAAAACAATACGAGTTTTACGAAGCAATTGATCATTTAAAAGAGGTTGTGAATGCAACCTATCCTGAGAGTTCAGAACTCCAAGAAGCCATCATTTCACGCTTCTTTACAGGAAGTCTTCTTATCTTTACGATGATTAAGGATGGGGATTCGGTAGAATTCAAGAGACTTCAGGAGAAAACCAGGCCTTATTTGCCACTTGTTTTGAAGAATTCTAGAGTTAGCAAGAAACGTAGGATCCTCTATGTTTTAATTACTAAGTATCCGCGGCTCTATTATCAATTTAAAAAGTTAAAAAAATCCTAAGTAAGAGTTAGGGATGAAAGAAGAAAAGGAAAAAGAAAATGTTAAAGTTAGAACGTGATAAATTGCTAATTGCAGCAGTTTTAATAGTGGTTGTCTCCATAGATATGATCAATACGTCTATGTTAGCTCCTGTTTTACCTAATATTCCTAATGTAGTTCCTTTTTGCGGTCCTGTTACTTGCTATGCGATTTGCTTATATTCATCACTACTCTATAAGCTATCTCATCTTTTGCACCAATTCTTCTTTTTGCCGGGGGATGGTTTACTATAAGACTGGGAATCTTAATGCATTGATGTATATGTTTCTGCTTGTCTTTCTTTACAAGGCTGAGATGGAAAGTGTACTTAAAATATACTCTGTTGTAGCCTTGTTTTTTTCTTGTATTGATAGTGTTCTTGGCCGTGATTGGTGCTATTCCAAACTTGCAATTTGTCCAATCACGATCTGCTGGGAGTCGTTGTTCGAAATTCATTTGGCTTTATTTATCCAACTGATTTTTGCTTCTCACTGTTTTTTTATCTATATACAGCTATATCGTATATCTTTAGAAAGAAATTCATTGTTTTACGGACTGCCTTAGGATTTGGTCTGGCTTATTTCATTATTCGATATTGCGATGCGAGGCTTAATGCCGCTTCTATTACTGTAATGGCGCTCATCTTTCTGTACTTTTATTTCCGAAATGATAAACAGCGACGGCTTTTTGCTTTACTTCCTTTATCGGCTGGTATAGCGTCTTCAGTAATGATTTATCTCTCTTCTAAATTTACCTGGTCTCATCCAATGTATGTGGCTCTAAACAATTTTTTTAGTATGAGATTACACCTAGGACATGAGGCACTAAAAAAATATGCAGTGCAGTGGTTTGGGACTCGGGGCATATCATTTGTCGGTTATGGGGGGCGTACAGAATCCGTTTTGAGCTACGACTATGTAGACTCTTCCTACGTTCAGATGCTCTTTACCTATGGGATGATTCCAGTTCTCTTATTGGTCGTGTTATACATAGTTAGGTCTTGGTCACTTTATCGCAAAAAGAATTATTTGCTATTGACGGCCTTATCCTTAATAGCAGTCAACTGTATGTTTGAGGCCTTCTGGGTTCGCCCGTCTTATAATATTTTTATGTTTACTCTGTTTGCAACCTTGCCAGTTATTGAATTTGAATCGAAGAAATCTACAACGAGGAACTCCTTGTGAAAGTATTAAAAAATTATTTATATAATCTTTCTTATCAGCTGTTAGTAATCGTTTTACCAGTCATTACTACACCCTATATTACTCGGGTTTTTCTCATCCAATGACTTAGGTTCCTATGGGTACTACAACTCAATAGTAACTTACTTTTATACTCTTAGCGACACTTGGGGTGGCCAATTATGGGACCAAGGAGATTTCAGGACATCGAAAACAATGTTCAGAAAAACCTTCTGGGGTATCTATAGTTTACAGGTTTTAGCAACCTGTTTGGCCATTGTTCTCTATGTTATTGTGTGCTTCCTTATTCCATCTATGAATAATCTGATTGCCTATATTTTTAGGATTCAGTTTGTTGTCTAGAGGGCTAGATATTTCCTGGCTCTTTTCAGGGATGGAAGATTTTAAAAAGATTACTGTTCGAAATACAATGGTTAAACTTCTAGGGTGTTGCTTCTATCTTTTCTGTTTGTAAAGAAACCATCCGACTTTATATCTGTATATCATTCTTCTGGTTGGCTATGATTTGCTGGGACAGCTAAGTATGTGGCTCCCTGCTCGCGAACACATTGGAAAACCTCACTTAGATTTAGTTTATGCTAAACAACATATCAAACCAGTGGTTCTCCTGTTTTTACCGCAGATTGCCATTTCGCTCTACATCACACTAGATCGGACTATGTTAGGTGCCTTGTCTTCGACAAAGGATGTTGGGATTTATGATCAAGCCTTGAAATTATTGAATATTTTTATTGACCTTGGTAACGTCACTTGGTAGTGTTATGTTGCCTCGGGTCTCCAATCTTCTTTCATCAGGTAATCAAAAAGGCTGTTAATAAGTTACATGAAATGTCTTTCTTAGTGTATAACTTGGTCATCTTCCGATGATTGCGGGGATTTTTGATTGTTAACAAAGATTTTGTCAATTTTTTCTTGGGACAAGATTTCCAAGATGCTCGCTATGCGATTGCTATTATGGTCTTTAGAATGTTCTTTATTGGCTGGACAAATATCATGGGAATTCAAATATTGATTCCTCACAATAAGAATCGTGAATTTATGCTATCAACAACTATTCCAGCTATTTTCAGTGTGGGTTTGAATATACTCTTAATCCCGCCTTTGGGTTATATTGGAGCTTCGATTGTGTCTGTTGCGACAGAAGGTTTAGTGTGGGTAATTCAACTCTACTTTACACGTTCTTATCTAAAAGAGGTTAAGATCCTTCCATCTATGCTAAAAATATTTTTAGCTGCTCTCTTGATGTATGGCGCCTTGTATTCTGTACAAGCTTTTATCAATTTCTCATCCGTTGTGAATGTCTTGATCTATGCTGTGCTTGGCTTCTTTGTGTATGGTGGCTTAGTTTTAGTCTTATGTGTCTTGGATTTTCAAGAACTAAAAAGTGTTTTAAAGAAATAAGGAGATTTTATGTACGATTATTTGATTGTCGGTGCAGGGCTGTCAGGGGCAATTTTTGCTCATGAAGCTAGGAAGCGTGGCAAAACTGTTAAGGTTATTGATAAAAGAGACCATATTGGTGGGAATATCTACTGTGAGAATATTGAGGGAATTAATGTTCATAAATATGGAGCCCATATTTTCCATACATCTAATAAGGAAGTTTGGGATTATGTGAATCAATTTGCTGAATTTAACAACTATATCAATTCACCTCTAGCCAATTATCAAGGTCAACTTTATAATCTTCCCTTCAATATGAATACCTTTTATGGCTTGTGGGGAACTAAAACGCCACAAGAAGTCAAGAATAAGATTGCAGAGCAGACAACCCATATGCAAGATGTTGAACCCAAAAATTTGGAAGAACAAGCTATTAAGCTAATTGGAACGGATGTATATGAGAAGCTAATCAAAGGCTACACAGAAAAACAATGGGGGCGTTCAGCGACGGATTTACCACCTTTTATCATCAAGCGTCTACCTGTGCGTCTGACTTATGACAACAATTATTTTAATGACCGTTATCAAGGGATTCCAATTGGCGGGTATAATGTAATAGTTGAAAAATTATTAGAGGGTATTGAACTAGAGCTTGGTACGGATTTCTTTGAAGATCGTGAGAGATGGGAAGCGTCAGCTCAAAAGATTGTCTTTACTGGAATGATTGATCAGTATTTTGATTACAAATTTGGTGAGTTAGAGTATCGTAGTTTGCGTTTTGAGCATGAAGTTTTAGACGAAGCGAACTATCAAGGAAATGCTGTCATCAACTACACTGAGCGTACTATTCCTTATACACGTATCATTGAGCACAAGCATTTTGAGTTTGGGGCTCAGGAGAAGACAGTTATCACTCGGGAATATCCAGCTGATTGGAAAAGAGGTGACGAGCCTTATTATCCGATAAATGATCAGAAAAATAACGAAATCTATGTGAAATATTTAGCAGAATCTAAGAAGAACGATAGAGTTATCTTTTGTGGGCGCTTGGCAGATTATAAATACTACGATATGCACGTAACCATAGAGCGTGCACTGGATGTTGTTAAAGAGGAATTGGGAAATTTTTAGGAATAATGAGAGATGAAGAGGACAAATGGTCAAGTATTATCTGAAAGATTCATTTCTGCATAATGCACATGAAAAAAATGCGGGAAATAAGGCGCGAGACGATGCAGAAGCAATCTTTATTTCTGCAGGCTATAAGGGACTAGAGCCTCGAGTAGAGAATTGGTACGAGATGAATTTTTTCAAAGCTCAAGCACACAAGTATGCTGCGACAAAAGCCGTTTTCGACCAATTGAGTGCTGGGGATGAATTAGTCATTCAGTTTCCTATTATTCACCATACATTTTTTCATGCTCATTTGATAAAGCAGGCGCAAAGACGGGGAGCCAAAGTATTTTTCCTGATTCATGATTTAGCCATTTTGCGGGATAGCAACCATTCCAGCGTTGGACTCCGCCAGAAAATCAGGACCTTTTTACAGGAGAAACAAGTCTTGCGGGCAGTGGATGGTCTGATTGTGCATAATGATAAGATGAAAGAGTTTTTGAGCAATCATGGAATCCAACAATCTAATATGGTTAGTTTAGAAATTTTTGATTATCTCATACCTGATTTTCAAGAAAAAGAAGAACCAAGTAAGGACAGCCCGATGATTGTCGCTGGCAACTTAATGCCAGATAAGACGGGCTATCTTTATTGCCTGCCTCAAGAACCTGACTACAATCTTTATGGACTAGGTTTTGAAAGCGATAGAGCACTAAAAAATCAAACTTATTTCGGTTCTTTTATGCCAGACCAACTGCTGGCTGTACTCAGCGGCAGCTTTGGCTTGATCTGGGATGGAGACAGCGCGGAAACCTGTAGTGGAGTATATGGAAATTATCTGCGTTTTAATAATTCTCATAAAGCTTCTCTTTATTTAGCAGCAGGATTTCCTGTAGTAGTTTGGAAAGAGTCGGCTCTGGCTCATTTTATATTAGAAAAGAAATGCGGTTTGGCAGTTGCTTCTCTATATGATTTAAAAACTGAGTTGGATACGTTGACAGAGGAAGAATATAAGGAAATGCTGCAAAGTGCCAGACAGATTGGCAGCCAACTTCGAGAAGGCCGCTATTTAAAGGCTGCATTAGCAAAATTAAAGTGAGTTAAGGGTTTACTGGAGAGGAATGTTATGAAAAAAATATTAGTGACAGGAGGAGCGGGTTATATAGGTAGTCACACAGTGGTTGAACTAGTCGCGGCTGGTTACGAAGCCATTATTGTGGATGACCTTTCGAATGGCTCTGTCCAAGTACTAGATAGATTGAAGTCTATCACAGGCAGAGAAATTTCCTTTTACCAAGGTTCCGTTGCGGATAAAGGATTTATGAATCGGGTTTTCGAAGAGAATCATATTGATGCGGTCATCCATTTCGCAGCTTATAAAGCAGTTGGAGAGTCTGTCCAAGAGCCACTCAAATATTACGAAAATAATGTCGGAGGTACTATTGCTCTTCTTGAAGTTATGAAAGAGAATAAAGTAGACCATATTATCTTTAGTTCTAGTGCCACTGTCTATGGTATGAATAATATTTCACCGCTGACAGAAGATTTACCTACTTCAGCGACCAATCCTTATGGCTATACCAAGCTGATGATGGAGCAGATTTTGACGGATCTTGCTCGTGCACATTCAGATTGGTCTGTGACTAATCTTCGTTATTTTAATCCAATTGGTGCTCACGAGTCTGGTATGATTGGTGAGGCCCCAAATGGAATTCCCAATAACCTCATGCCTTATATTACTCAGGTTGCGGTCGGTAAATTACAAGAGCTTAGCGTTTTCGGAAATGATTATGATACGCACGACGGTACAGGAGTGCGGGATTATATTCATGTAGTCGATTTAGCCAAGGGCCATGTTTTGGCTTTGAAACATAATTTAGAAAACAAGGGGGTCGCTGTTTTCAATCTTGGCACAGGAATTGGCTATAGTGTGCTGGATATGGTTAAGGCCTTTGAAAATGTCAATGGTGTGAAAATTCCTTATGTTATCAAGAATAGACGACCTGGAGATGTGGCGACTTGCTATGCTGATGCAAGCAAAGCGAATGACATTTTGGGCTGGAAAGCTGAGAAAACTCTCCAAGATATGATGCGAGATTCTTGGAGATGGCAAAGCTCAAATCCTAATGGCTATGAAAGCTAACATAGAATATCAGTCAGGTGAATAAAACTCTCATGTAATAGTGCAGAAGAGTTTTTCTATATAAGAGCTGTCTTCTCCTGCAGATGCAAAACTTTTTAAAGAATGTCATCAATTGATATGTTTTTTAATGGGCATGTAATCTGGTCTTGATGAGCTGTAATAATAAACATGCTATAATGTCTGCATGAAGACTGAAAACACAACTTTGCACGCTTTTAAGGCCCTAGCTTGCTTTAGTATTGTTTCCTTACACTTTCTGCTGCCGGGGCAATTTGGCGTTTTTTATCAAATTGTGGCCCGCTTTGCAGTTCCCTTTTTCATGATGCTGTCGGGCTATTTTTCCTATAATATTTCCAGGGATAAGGTCAAGTATCGTCTCAAGCAGATGCTCCTTTTGACAGCTGCCAGTCTCCTATTTTACACGATTGTGCATTTTGTCAACTTGCTGCTAACAAGAGAGTTAATAGAAAAGATGGCGGCTATAAACCTGTCTGATTTTGCAGACTTTTTCCTCTTTAACAGTCCCAGAGACTTGATTGGCTCGGCTGCTACACCGACCTGGTATTTGCTGGCTATCTCCTATATCTACACGCTTTATCTGGTTTTTTATAAGCATTTCCACCGCTTAACTAGCTTTGGTGTGTCCTTATTCTTGTTGGTTCTGGCCTTTTGTATAGAGTTCAATACAGACAGCGAATTTTACTATCGCAACTTCCTGTTTATGGGTCTTCCCTTTTTTATTCTAGGCATGCAGTTTGCCAAGCATCGGGATCGGATTTTAGCCTACGACTTGTCGTCTGTCAGAAATGGGCGATTAGCTTGGGAATAGCAGGTTTGATTCTGCTCGAGTACTGTTTCATGGGTACGGAATATGACCTCTATCCTAGTACCCTTTTGTCTTCCAGTGCAATTTTTCTCTATGCGGTCAGAAATGGGACCAATATTGATATTCCGATTTTGAATAATATTGCCAAAAAGTACGCCACCATGATTTATATCATCCATCCTTTTATTATCTTCATTTTCAGGTCGATAATGCCTCGGAATACTATTTATAGTTTTGGCTTTTTTATCATTTTCTTACTGTCTTATTTGCTGAGCATAGCTTTTCAGAAAGCTATCAGGCCCAGACTTATCAGTGCACTTCCGGCTCAGTGATGTAAGCTGTCATAGCTTATCCTCGCTTTGACTCCAAACTAAAAGCAACAGAGAATACTGTTGCTTTTCTTGGTCTATCTTGGGTTCAGACTGCTCAATACTTTTTCAAAATTGTCAGAGCGGGCTTCGACGGTGATTTTTTCTAGCGTAAAAGGGTGGGTGAAGGTCAGCCGATGGGCGTGGAGCATAAGCCGCCCTTTGGGCTGCGGATGATAAAGGGGGTCACCGATAAGTGGGTGTCCGTGGTGAGCTAGATGAACACGGATCTGATGGGTGCGGCCAGTTTTGAGTTGGCATTTGACCAAGCTAGCCTGCCCAAACTGCTTGATCCGATTCACATGAGTCTCTGCATAGAGTCCTTTTCGGGGGTCGACCAGCCGTTTCCTGCGATCATGGCGGTCGCGGCCAATCTTGTCTTTATAGATAAGCTTTTTAGCTGGGAACTTGCCTTGGACCAAAGCCCAATATTCACGGCTGATTTCTCGCTTTTCCAGCAGTCGATTGAGGATGGGCAGGACAAAGGGATTCTTGGCAAAGAGGACAGCACCGCTGGTTTCCTTATCCAGCCGGTGAACGACATAGCAGGTCTCGCCAACATAGGCAGAAACATGATTAAGCAGGGCCAACTCTGTTGGTTCATTAGCGTGGGTTTTCATACCCTCAGGTTTATTGACGATAATGAGATGTTGGTCCTGATAGAGCTCCTCTACGAGTTCGCCATTTCCAAATAAGATTGTCTTTTGAGGATAATCCTCTTCATCAAATATCAGGCAGATGTCATCTCCGGGGTTGACTACAGTCTGCCAGTTGATAGCTAGGCCGTTGACGGACACATGCTTTTTGGTCCGCAGAAAGTGCCGAATTTTTCGCGGAATGAGAAATTGTTCTTCCAGCAGCTCTTTGACTGTCATGGCAGGCAGTCCATCTGGGATAGTCAGTGTAAATTTCATACATTTATTGTAGCAGAAAGCTATAACTTTGAAAATAGGCAGTGTCGGATAAGACTTGCTGCAGAGGCTTTTAAACGGCTATTTAATATACCCTTTTTCTTAAAAATAACTAAAAATCAGACGGGAAATAGGGTACTTTCTTGTCTGCACCTAAATAAGGTGATAAAATAAGGTTTATGAAGAATTTAAAAGATTTGTTTGAAAAATTAGTAGATTATTTTACCATACAGAAACCTCAAAAAGAAGCAGCAGAGGAGGTAGAGCTGACAGAAGAGCAGGCTAAGTCTGGTCTCAGCCGTTCGGGTAAGGCCAAAAAGAAACCTCTCTCTCAGCACCCTATTCGCCGTTTTTGGCGCAGGTTTCATCTGACCAAGATATTCCTGATTCTCGGCTTGACCTTTGGCCTGGTGGTCGGCGGCTATCTCTTTTATGTGGCTAAGACGACCAATGTCAAGGATTTGCAGAATGCCCTCAAAGCTACCACGCTCATCTTTGACAAGGATGGCAATGAAGCGGGAAGCCTGTCTGGTCAGAAAGGGACTTATGTCGAGCTGACCGAGATTAGTCAAGACCTGCAGAATGCTGTCATCGCGACAGAGGACCGGACTTTCTATGAGAATGGCGGGATTAATTACAGTCGTTTTATCCTAGCTATTCTGACAGCTGGTCGCTCGGGTGGGGGGTCTACCATTACCCAGCAGTTGGCCAAGAATGCCTATCTGTCTCAGGACCAGACCATCGAGCGGAAGGCCAAGGAATTTTTCCTGGCTCTGGAAATCAATAAGAAATACAGCAAGCAGGAAATCCTGACCATGTACCTCAATAATTCCTATTTTGGGAATGGGGTCTGGGGTGTGGAGGATGCCTCTAAGAAATATTTCGGAGTTTCGGCTAGTCAGCTTAGTCTGGACCAGTCGGCTGTTCTGGCTGGTATGCTCAAGGGACCGGAGATTTATAATCCGCTGTATTCAGTTGAAAATGCGACCAATCGTCGTAATACGGTGCTGCAAAATATGGTTGCTGCAGGCTTTATTGATCAGGGGACAGCCGATCAGGCAGCCGCTGTAGGAATTGGCGGCCAGCTGGTTGATGCTTATGCCGGTAAGTCAGAAGACTATCGCTACCCATCCTATTTCGATGCGGTTATCAATGAAGCGGTGAATGACTATGGCCTGACAGAAGAAGAGATTGTCAATAATGGCTATCGCATTTATACAGAATTGGATCAGAACTACCAAGCCAGCATGCAGGTTATTTACAGCAATGTCTCTCTCTTTCCTGTAGCAGAAGATGGCACTATGGCTGAGTCAGGCAGTGTTGCCTTGGATCCAAAAACTGGCGGTGTACGGGCATTAGTTGGACGAGTCAATAGTGCAGAAGGCTCTACCTTCAGAAGCTTTAACTATGCAACCCAGTCCTCCCGCAGCCCGGGTTCTACTATCAAGCCTTTGGTTGCTTACAGCCCGGCCGTCGCTGCTGGTTGGCCGACAGACAAGGAGCTGGATAATACCAGAACCACCTTTGGCGACTATACTATCAACAACTACGGCAATATCCAAAGCTCCCCTAAAGTGCCAATGTATCAAGCCTTGGCAGAATCTCTGAACATTCCGGCTGTTTCAACTGTAGACGAGTTAGGTATTAACAAGGCCTTTGAGTACGGGAAAAAGTTTGGTCTGAATATGGACAAGGTTGATAAGACCTTGGGAGTAGCGCTAGGAAGCGGAGTTACAACCAATCCAATGCAGATGGCGCAGGCATATTCAGTCTTTGCAAATGGCGGTGTGATGAATGATGCCCATCTCATTACAAAAATTGAAAATGCCAGCGGTCAAGTTGTCAAGACCCATCGCCAAACCTCTACCCGGGTCCTCAATAGCTCAACGACTGACAAGATGAACAGCATGATGCTGGGGACTTTCTCGAACGGTACAGGTATCTATGCGGCTCCGTATGGCTATACTATGGCTGGTAAGACCGGTACTACTGAAACGGACTTTAACCCAGATCTATCTGGTGACCAATGGGTTATTGGTTATACGCCGGATGTGGTTATCAGCCAGTGGCTAGGCTTTCCAAAAACTGATGAAACCCACTATCTGACTGGAACCAGTGCGAATGAAGCTTCGGCGGTTTTCCGAAATGTTGCCAATAGCATCCTGCCATATACAGAAGGAACTCCCTTTGAAGGGCAGAAGAATGCCTATGCTGCCAACGGTATTGCCCCTGTGGACACCTATGGTACAGAGGAAACGGGTACTACAACTGAAAACAAAGACTTCCTGCAGGATGTTCAGGACCGAGCTCAAAATCTGGTGGATGAAGCCAAGAAGGCTATTGATGACACTGGTATTCCTGAGAAAGCTAAGAATCTCTGGGATACTGTTACCAGCTGGTTTCAATAGGATTTAAAAGAGCTGAACGGCTTGTCAAAAGCATAGAATCCTGCTATAATAAGAAAGATGGAGGCGTTATGGCATTAAAAAAAGCGAGTCTAGCGTGTACAGTCTGTGGTTCTCGGAACTACTCGGTTAAGCTCAGTAGCACTCCAAAACCAACGCGTTTAGAAGTTAATAAATTTTGTAAACATTGCAGTAAATACACCCTGCATAAAGAAACTAGATAGGAGATTGTTGTGAAATTCTTTAAAGATGTTTTTAAATTATTGAAAGATACAACTTGGCCTACACGAAAAGAGAGATGGACAGATTTTATCTCTGTCATGGAATACACTGCATTCTTTGTAGTAATCATCTATATCTTTGACAAAGTAGTGGCAAGCGGTCTTTTCCAGATTCTGAATATTTTCTCTTAATAACTGTAGAGGAAATAGAAAAAGAATACTGCGACAGATATATCATTCAAAGTCCCACCTATTGTGATTAGGTGGGATTTTTGCGTATGTCCTATTTACGCGCTGACAATTTCACTCAGCTTCAAAAAAATCAAATCTATCTATAATTCATCGTTTGAAATAAAAAAATTTCTCATACTAGACAACGCTGATTCAAGAATTTTTGGGCAGAATTGCAAGGCTTTGATTTGTATGGGAAAAAGTTAATAAATTCCTTTGCATTTGAGGAATTTATGGTATAATAGGGCTAGAAAGAAGCAGAAGCCCGCAGGCTTTTTTATTTAGGAAAGGATGAACTCATGGACAGTTTTGACAAAGGCTGGTTTGTACTGCAGACCTATTCAGGTTATGAAAACAAGGTAAAAGAAAATCTTTTGCAGCGCGCTCAGACTTATAATATGTTGGAAAATATCTTGCGCGTGGAAATCCCCACTCAGACCGTGCAAGTAGAGAAAAATGGCAAGACCAAGGAAATCGAAGAAAATCGCTTCCCTGGTTATGTCTTGGTGGAAATGGTAATGACAGACGAAGCTTGGTTTGTCGTGCGGAATACTCCGAATGTCACAGGATTTGTCGGTTCACACGGAAACCGCTCTAAACCAACACCACTCTTGGAAGAAGAGATCCGCAACATTCTCATCTCCATGGGTCAAACAGTGCAGGAATTTGACTTGGATGTCAAGGTTGGGGATACCGTTCGTATCATTGATGGTGCCTTTACTGACTATACAGGTAAGATTACGGAGATTGATAATAACAAGGTCAAGATGATTATTTCCATGTTTGGCAATGACACCGTGGCCGAAGTTAATCTTAGCCAAATTGCAGAGCTTTAATTGACGAAGCCGCTATCCTCGTCAAAAATAAAATCCAAGACTTTTTCAGTCTTGGATTTTTGTGTTTTTGGAACGAAGTGTGAGATTACTTATCCTTAATGACGGAGTCAATAATGTCTTTAGTTTGTTTCATTTGATAGGTAGACATTACCCCAACGATTTGATTGTTCTGGGTAGAGAAATTAATAGAGTTCTATAAAATCTAAAGTTTAAAATAGCAAATTTACATTTTACGGTTCAACAATCTGATAGACTTTATCTTGATCGAACATGACGCTGTAATCTTTGCCATCTTGACCTTTCCATCCAAAAACAGTTGAGTGGCCAAAGACTGCGATTGTTTCTGGGCGTCCATGTTTAGCAACGACCTCCTGCGCGGACATCCCAGGTTGCACATCCTTGAGATTGTTGATTTTCTTAGGATTAGGTAGGCTGGCTGTCTTGGTAGTTACTGCTCCCTGGTCACTAAAACTTATCAAGATGCTGTAATCAGTTCCTCGCCAAAAGCCGCCACTTCCCATATCTGAGTCAGCGGGTCCCATTTTGCTGACAACCTCATCTTTGGTGCTGGGAGTAGGACCAGCAGATCCTATAAGGGACTCAACTTTTATGGTTTTAAATTCAGCCCATTTTGGAATTTCAGGGATATCCCCAAGAGCTTCCAGAGCCTCTCCCTGATCAATTAGGCTGATTTGAGCATTAGGGTCCTTGCGAGTATTAGAGCTAGAAGAAGTAGAGTAGTCTTCATCATCTTCACTAGAAGAGGAACTTTTTTTGCTAGATTCCTTTGTTGAGGTTGAACTTTTCGAAGCTTTGAGGGAGCTAGGCGTCTTTTTTCTTTGCTGCGTCTGCTTGGCAGGCATGCAGGCTGAGAGAGCTAGCAGAGAGAGAAGGCTGAGGGCATAGAAGCTAACTTTTTTCATAATCAATCTTTTTTCCTTTCGCTGATGATGAATGATATTTTTATAATATTATATCAGCAAAGTTTGCTAGAAACAATAGGAAATGCAATAAAAAAGCCCTTTGGTGGGCTTCTGGAAATATATCTATGAAGGCGGTAGACGGATTTGAACCGACGATCAAGCTTTTTGCAGAGCCGTGCCTTACCACTTGGCTATACCGCCGCAACTCTTATTATTCTATCGTAAATACTTGTTTTCGTCAAGAGTCTTTCATAGTCAAAGCAGAAAAATATTAGATGTTCCTATTCTGAACAATTTGGAGAATAAATGTTCTGCTGAGAAGTGGGAATAGTGGCTAGCGGAAGAAAATCTGGTAAATGCCTTGTCAAAGAGCTGCGCTTTTGTTATAATAGAGGTCGCTGTAAATGGCAAAAATACTCATTTTAGATGAATTGTGGGACTGTTGCCCTCAGGGTGGTCCTACGAGCTGAAATCTAAAAAGAGGAAAAAACAAAAAGGAGAATTTACTCATGGCAGTAATTTCAATGAAACAACTTCTTGAGGCTGGTGTTCACTTTGGTCACCAAACTCGTCGCTGGAACCCTAAGATGGCTAAGTACATCTTCACTGAGCGTAACGGTATCCACGTAATCGACTTGCAGCAAACTGTAAAGTATGCTGACCAAGCTTACGACTTTATGCGTGATGCTGCTGCTAACGATGCAGTTATCCTCTTCGTTGGTACTAAAAAGCAAGCTGCTGACGCTGTGAAAGAAGAAGCAGAACGTTCAGGTCAATATTTCATCAACCACCGTTGGTTGGGTGGAACTCTTACAAACTGGTCTACTATCCAAAAACGTGTAGCTCGTTTGAAAGAAATCAAACGCATGGAAGAAGACGGAACTTTCGAAGTTCTTCCTAAGAAAGAAGTCGCTCTTCTCAACAAACAACGTGCTCGTCTTGAAAAATTCTTGGGCGGTATCGAAGATATGCCTCGCATCCCAGACGTCATGTACGTAGTTGACCCTCATAAAGAGCAAATCGCTGTTAAGGAAGCTAAGAAATTAGGTATCCCAGTGGTTGCCATGGTTGATACTAACACTGATCCTGATGATATCGATGTGATTATCCCAGCGAACGACGATGCAATCCGTGCGGTTAAATTGATCACTGCGAAAATGGCTGATGCTGTTATCGAAGGCCGTCAAGGTGAAGATAGCGTTGAATCAGTAGAAGCAGAATTGGCTGAAACTGAAACTCAAGCAGATTCTATCGAAGAAATCGTTGAAGTTGTTGAAGGTTCAAACGAATAATCAGTAAACTAACCTAAAGGGCAGGGCTCAGCCCAGCTCCTTTATTTACATTAAAAAAATAGGAGAAGAAAAAAATGGCAGAAATTACAGCTAAGCTTGTCAAAGAATTGCGTGAAAAATCTGGTGCTGGTGTCATGGACGCTAAGAAAGCACTTGTTGAAACAGATGGTGACATCGAAAAAGCGATTGAATTGCTTCGTGAAAAAGGTATGGCAAAAGCAGCTAAGAAAGCTGACCGTGTTGCCGCTGAAGGTCTGACAGGTGTTTACGTAAACGGTAATGTTGCAGCTGTTGTTGAAGTGAATGCTGAAACTGACTTCGTTGCGAAAAACGCTCAATTTGTTGACTTGGTAAATGCAACTGCGAAAGTAATCGCTGAAGGTAAACCAGCTAACAACGAAGAAGCGCTTGCTTTGACAATGCCTTCAGGTGAAACTCTTGAAGCTGCATACGTATCTGCAACTGCAACTATTGGAGAAAAATCTCTTTCCGTCGCTTTGCTTTGATTGAAAAGACAGATGCTCAACACTTTGGTGCTTACCAACACAACGGTGGCCGTATCGGTGTTATCTCAGTTATCGAAGGTGGAGATGATGCTCTTGCTAAGCAAATCTCTATGCACATCGCTGCGATGAAACCAACTGTTCTTTCATACAAAGAATTGGATGAGCAATTTGTTAAAGATGAATTGGCACAATTGAACCATGTCATCGATCAAGACAACGAAGCCGTGCAATGGTTGGTAAACCAGCTCTTCCACACTTGAAATACGGTTCTAAAGCTCAATTGACTGATGCAGTTGTTGCTCAAGCTGAAGAAGACATCAAGGCTGAGTTGGCTGCTGAAGGCAAACCAGAAAAGATCTGGGACAAGATCATCCCAGGTAAAATGGACCGCTTCATGCTTGACAACACTAAAGTTGACCAAGCATACACACTTCTTGCACAAGTATACATCATGGATGACAGCAAGACAGTTGAAGCTTACCTTGAATCAGTAAATGCTTCAGTAGTTGAGTTCGCTCGTTTTGAAGTTGGTGAAGGTATCGAAAAAGCTGCTAACGACTTTGAAAACGAAGTAGCTGCAACAATGGCTGCTGCTCTTGGTCAAAACTAATCGTTTTTAGCTTAGAAATAGAACGATAAAAAGGTCTGAGATTTTTTCTCAGACCTTTTTATAGGTTTTTAAACATCAAGTTTAGAATGGTGAGCAGCATCACTTAGCTGCTTTTTCTCTTTCTTCCTTATGAGCAATCAAGCCGTTGGTAAAAATCAATACTGCCAAGAGGAAGAGAAGAACTGTCGTTTGGGGGTAAGTCAAGCTAAACTGGTAGACTTTGGTAATAAACAAAAGGGGCAGAGTAACCACTATCATAATCAGAAAGCTATACCATTTGACTCGGTTGCTGACCAGCTCCTGTTCGAAGAGCAAGGGAGCATAAAGACAGGCGATGAGAGCTCCGATAGGAATATCAACATAGTCAGCAGAAAAGATGGTGAAAATACTCAGAGCTGCAAAGAGCCATTTGAGTACATGACGAGAATAGTTGAGCCAATCCATTTTCATTGGATTATCCTCCTTGTTTAGATGATAGTTGGCAGGCAGGAGTTTCTGTCTGTCTTTTCCTTGTGGATTTCCACCTATATTATAACGCTTTAAAAGCAAAAAGCAAGCGGTTACACAAACCTGACAAAGCTTTTTCACTAGTTTGAATTGTCAGATCTTTCAGTCATCCCTTTTTCTTTTAAAATAGAGACTTTTCCGGTATAATATTAGTCAAAGATAGTCAATGTTAGAGAAGCAAGGAAAAAAAGAAATCTATTCTGAAATTTTCAACTGGAAAGGGAAGTCATGGGTGCAAAAAACACATCGGACAGTATTGAAGCATATATCAAGTCTATTCTGGCTCAGGCTGGGATGGTTGAACTGAAACGCAGTGAACTGGCTGATGTTTTTCAGGTGGTTCCCAGTCAGATTAACTATGTGATTAAGACGCGTTTTACGGAAAGTCGGGGCTATATCGTTGAGAGCAAGCGTGGTGGCGGCGGCTATATTCGGATTGGAAAGATTGAATTTTCCGACCGGCATCAGATGCTTTGCGGCCTGTACGACAGTGTGGGAGAGCGTGTCAGCCAGCAGGTTTTCACAGATGTTATTCAGCTTCTTTTTGATGAGAAGATTATGACTGAACGTGAGGGCAATCTAATCTTGTCAACAGCATCGGACTCGATTTTGGGTGATGGGGCTGCGGTGATTCGTGCCCGGATATTAAAAAAGATTTTACAACAACTAGACAGAAAAGGAATGGAATCATAAATGAAATACTCAAAAGCCTTAATAGAAAGCTTGGAAGCAGCCCAGCTCTTGGCCGGCCATTTTACGACAGATTATCTGGAATCATGGCATCTGCTGATTGCTCTGGCTAATAATCCCTACAGCGTTGCTGGTTCAGTCCTCAATGAGTTTCCTGTGGAAGTTGATGGATTTGAAGAAGCAGCTTTTCAGATTACTGGTCAGGCTTATCAGAAAGACGGTCACTTCGAGCTGCTGCCTTTTTCTTATCGCTTAGAGGAGTTGTTTGAGGAGGCGGGCCAGATTGCAGAAGCTGTTCGGGCTAAGCATGTAGGTACTGAACATGTGCTGCTGGCTATGTTATTTGACCGGGGGACCTTGGCCTCTCGTATTCTGGAATTTACTGGCTTTAGCTACGAGGACAAGGAGCAGGGACCGAAAATCAGTGATTTGCGAAAGGTCTTGGAGCAGCGAGCTGGCTGGGGCAAGGAAGATATCAAGGCTATTCGCAGTCTGAATAAAGGGAGTAATGGCCGCTAAGCAGACCATGGCCAATATGATGGGTATGCCAGCTTCTACTAGCGGTGGTCTGGAAGACTACACCCGTGATCTGACGGAGCTGGCTAGAGATGGCCGATTGGAGCCCGTCATTGGCCGCGATCAAGAAATTTCACGGATAGTTCAGATTCTCAGTCGTAAGACTAAAAACAATCCAGTGCTGGTTGGAGATGCTGGGGTTGGTAAGACAGCTCTGGCTTTAGGACTGGCTCAGCGTGTAGCGGCTGGTCAGGTTCCGGCTGAACTTGCTAAGATGCGGGTTTTGGAGCTGGACTTGATGAATGTAGTCGCTGGCACTCGCTTTCGCGGAGACTTCGAGGAGCGGATGAACAACATCATCAATGACATTGAAGAAGATGGTCATGTCATTCTCTTCATCGATGAGCTGCATACTATCATGGGATCTGGCAGCGGTATTGACTCGACTTTGGATGCAGCCAATATCCTGAAACCGGCTCTGGCTCGTGGAACCTTGCGAACTGTTGGTGCCACGACGCAGGAAGAGTATCAGAAACATATTGAAAAAGATGCGGCCCTTTCCCGGCGTTTTGCTAAGGTCAGCATAGAAGAGCCTAATGTGGCTGACAGCATTGCTATTTTACAAGGCTTGAGAAAGAGCTATGAGGACCATCACAAGGTACAGATTAGTGATCAAGCGATTGAGACGGCGGTGAAATATGCCCATCGCTATCTGACTAGCAAGCATCTGCCGGACTCTGCCATTGATCTTTTGGACGAGGCCAGTGCAACAGTGCAGAATAGAGGACCACAGAATTACGAGCAGTCGGATTTGACGCCAGTGGATCAAGCCTTGATGGCAGCGGACTTTAAAAAGGTGTCGAAGTTGCTTGAGCAAGAGCAGCAACCGAAGCTTTATAAACTAAAAGTGGAAGAAGACGATGTCTTGGCTACTCTGAGTGGCTTGTCTGGTATTCCAGTGCAGAAGCTGACTCAGACAGATGCAAAGAAATACCTCAACTTGGAAACAGAACTGCATAAACGCGTGATTGGGCAGGACGAGGCGATTTCAGCTATCAGCCGAGCTATCCGACGGAACCAGTCTGGTATCCGCAGCAGCAAGCGGCCGATTGGCTCCTTTATGTTCCTAGGTCCGACAGGAGTCGGGAAGACAGAGCTAGCCAAGGCCTTGGCCGAAAGTCTCTTTGATGACGAGTCTGCTCTCATCCGCTTTGATATGAGTGAGTACATGGAGAAATTCGCGGCTAGCCGTCTCAACGGAGCGCCCCCAGGCTATGTAGGCTATGAAGAAGGAGGGGAGCTGACGGAAAAGGTGCGCAACAGACCTTATTCTGTCCTGCTCTTTGACGAGGTGGAAAAGGCGCACCCAGATATTTTCAATGTTCTCCTGCAGGTCTTGGATGATGGCCAGTTGACTGACAGCAAGGGCCGCAAGGTGGACTTCTCCAACACGATTATTATCATGACCAGCAATCTGGGGGCGACCAGTTTGCGGGATGATAAGACGGTGGGCTTTGGTGCGCGGGACATTCGCTTGGACCATGCCAATATGGAAAAACGGATGCTGGAAGAACTCAATAAAGCATATAGACCAGAGTTTATCAACCGTATTGACGAGAAGGTAGTCTTCCACAGCTTATCTGCTGAAGATATGCAGGAAGTGGTCAAGGTTATGGTCAAACCGCTCATTGCAAGTCTCGCTGAGAAGGGAATTGAGCTGAAATTTCAGGCTAGTGCCCTTAAGCTGCTGGCTCAGGAAGGATACGATGTGGAAATGGGAGCACGGCCATTGCGTCGCACTCTACAGACTCAGGTAGAGGACAAGCTGTCTGAGCTCCTCTTGACAGGAGATTTGACTGCTGGTCAGACTCTTAAGGTCGGGGTCAAGGCTGGCCAACTCAAGTTCGAAGTGGCCTAGAAATCGCAGTCTTTCAACGGAAAGTTGTTTGATCGTGGTTAAACCTTGATAGCAATCATACCTATAGATACCGAACAGTTATTTCATCATTCAATGAAACTGGGAATTGAAGGATTGGAGGCTGATATGTCGCTTTTTAAAGACTTGTTTGCTGGCAAGAAAGCCAGAGTGAAAACACCAGAAGAGCGCAAGGCGGCTAGTATCCAGCGCTTGAAAAAGGAGGGGGATTCCTTACATTGAGCATTTGCCAGTCATCGAAAGTGCTGAGCAAGTAAGGCCGCGCTCGCTAGAAGAAATTGCGCGTCGAGCTATTAGCAGCCTCTTGATTATTCAGGCGGCCTTGGATATCGAAAATAATAATTATAATGAGGAGAGCCGCCATTGGCTGCAGGATAAACTGCAGCAATACGGGGTGCAGGAAGAGTTGACGCCCAAAGAAAGGGCAGTCTTGGAAGATCGTGCCGACTCGGCAGCTATTATTAATATGGTTTGGAAATACGAGGCCTATTGGTCCTTGATTTGGTACTTGGGTCTAGTAGATACTTTACCGTTTCCAGATAAGATTTGTGATTGTGATATTGCTATTGACGCAGTCGCTAGTGCGGTTGACTTTCAGGAATTTCTGGGGAAATGCCAACCGCGCAGCTTAGAAGAATTACTGGATGAGGATGATTTGATTTATCGTTATCACTGGGCTTGTGTGGATGCTCGGATTCATAACCAGCCAGCACCGGCAGGCCTTGATGAAAGTGTTGTTCTGGAGAGGCGGTCTGGTCTTGACTGGCTGCTGGGGCTGAATACGGCCCAGGACTGGGATGCTGTTGAGCTGCATACCTAATCCAACTTGTCTTGATTCACTCAATTAGAAAGGAGGTACCTTTGTCTGCTCGCAAAATGGCTAAAATTGCCATCCTATCGGCTCTATGTGTGGCCTTTCGCTATGCATTTTCCTTTCTGCCCAATGTGCAGCCTATCTCAGCTATCTTTTTCCTGATAGTCATTTTTGAGGATTTGCCGACTTCACTCCTAGTGATGGCTGTGACGATGTTTACATCAGCCTTTCTTTTGGGAATGAGTCCAATCGTCTTCTTTCAGTTGCTGTCCTTTGGACTGATTCTTTGCCTTTGGCGGCTGCTCTATCCTCGGTTAAATCTAGTGGGACAGGGAATAGTAGCAGCTCTCCTATCCTTTGGCTATGGCATTGCCATTGATACGCTGACAGCCTTGCTGTACAACTATCACTGGTGGTCTTATGCGATTATCAATGCTTTGACCTTCAATATAGCGCACGGACTGTCGACTTTGTTTTTTTACCCACTCTTGTACCCTATTTTAAGGAGGCTCTATAATGAAAAATCTTTAGTTTGCTCACACTTTGCTTTTGCCCTTCTCCTTGTAGGTTGCGGCAGCAGCCAGACAAATACTGACAAGAGCTCTAGCTCCGCTGATTCTTCTGTTAAAAAGGAACTGAAAATCAGCATCAGTATTGCACCAGATGGTCAGGAGAAGAGCGAGAAAACGGTGGCTGTTGAAGAAGGAAAGACAGCTATGGATGCTTTTGAAGAAGGCCCTATAAGGTCGAAGAAAAAGATGGTTTTATTATTTCTATTGACGGTCATGCTCAGGATGAAGCAAAGGGCCTCTACTGGATGTTTAAGGTCAACGGAGAAATGGCTCCTAAGGCAGCCAATCAAATCACTGTCAAGGATGGAGACAAGCTGGAATTCTACCAAGAAGTCTATCAGCAATAAATCTTTTATAAAAAAAGAATCTGATGCTTAAGACATTAGGGTTCTTTTTGCGTTTAATACAGTTTTTAAAGTGTCTGAAAAATATTTTTATAAAATTTTTATAAAAACTATTGACAAAAAGAAAAAAATATAGTTTATAATAAAATCATAGAAAGAATAAAAATATAAAAATAATAAAAAGGCTAAACGTATGAAAAGAAAAAAATTGCAATCGTCTTTGGAACATTTGCTCCCTTGCATCAGGGGCATATAGATTTGATTCAGAAGGCTAAGCGTTCTTACGACAAGGTGCGCGTGGTGGTTTCAGGTTATGAGGGAGACCGTGGGCAGGAAGTGGGTCTATCTCTGCAGAAACGATTCCGCTATACGCGGGAGACTTTCGCAGATGATGAATTGACCCAGGTTTACAAACTGGATGAAACTTCTTTTCCACGCTATCCTCTGGGTTGGGACAAGTGGCTGTCAGCTCTATTAGAGTTGGTGAGCTATGATGCAGAACGAGAGGAACTGATTTTCTTTGTTGGTGAGGCTGACTATCAGGAAGAGTTAGAAAAGCGCGACTTCAAAACTTCCTTGCAGGAGCGACAGTTTGGGATTTCAGCTACGATGATTCGGGAAAATCCTAGTCGTTATTGGAAATATATCGCCCAACCTTTCCGCCGTCACTTTACTAAGAAAGTGCTGATTATGGGTAGCGCCAGCAATGGTAAAACGACCTTGGCCAAGGATTTGGCTCGCTTTTATGATGCTCCGGTTAGTCTGGAATATGCTCGAGAATACCAGATTCAAAATAATGTGCGAGACGATGAGCTGACCCCTAAAGACTACTATTATCTGCTCTTAGGACAATATGCTCAGACTTCTCGCTTGATTGACAGCAGCTCCAACCGTGGTCTGGTCGTGGCTGATACAAATTCACTGGTAACCAAGGCTTACTATGATTACTATCTGAAAGAAAGTCCGGTTCAGGACGAAGAAACAGATACTTTTGATAATCTCTTTGCCAGTATTTTGTCCAAGGAAAAATGGGATTTGATTCTCTTTGCTGAGCCGGTCGGCACCTATGTTAACGATGGTTTTCGTGATATGAGCATGGCGGACGAGGCTATCCGCAGTGATTTTTCAAGCCATCTAAAAAGGCTGAAAGAGCAGTGTTTGGCTCATATTCCGACGGTCTATCTAGCTGGTAGTTATTTGGATAATTATCAGGCGGCCAAAGAAGCGATCGATATGATTTATCAAGCGGATTAAAAAAGAAAGTGGTAAAATAGAATGGTAGTAAAAAATCAAAAACTCTCTCCTGCACCTATCTACGCAGGACTGAAACAAAAATTTCAAACCTTTGCTCGGAATTTCCGCAATGTCTGTGCAGCAGCTAAAAAGCAGGGGATAAAAGGAATCGCGAAATTGCTCTGGCAGGATTTATTTGGCGGGCGTAGCTTGACTCAATGGCTCTACTTGATTGCTTTGTCTAGTCTGCCTTTCATTTTGGAGTTCACCAGTGGTCAGGAGCAGCATGACTGGCTGGGACTCTTTGCTTCTTGGACAGGCATCGTTTGCGTTATTCTAGTAGCCGAGGGGCGGGCCAGCAATTACCTCTTTGGAGCGGTTAATTCGGCAATTTATCTCCTATTGTCCTTTCAGGCTAGCTTTTATGGAGAAGTGCTGACTACGGTCTACTTCTTTATCATGCAGCCTATTGGCCTTTATACTTGGCTGTCCAACCGGGTCAATGAGCAAGATAAGGAAGAACCCTCTCATTTTGAAGCTAAGAAGTTAGACTGGCATGGCTGGCTTAAATATTTGGCCTTGACGGCCTTGATTTGATTGGTATGGGCTTTGCCTATAAAAAGTATTCACAGTCACCGGCCTTTCCGTGATAGTGTGACAGATGCGACCAATGGTATCGGTCAGCTTCTCATGACTGGTCTCTACCGCGAGCAGTGGATCTTCTGGATTGCGACCAATCTCTTCAGTATCTATCTATGGTGGGGTAGCAACCTTCATATCCAGGCCATGTACTGGGTCTATACCCTCAATAGTATCGTTGGATGGTATCAGTGGACCAAGGCGGTGAAGAAAGCTTAGACCAAGGCCTGAGATTTTTGATAGAAAAAGATAGCTTAGGAAAGGAAGAAACTCATGACCAAACAGGATATCCCAGCGGGAATGTCGGAAAAAGAGTACTATGAAACCATGGCGGATGAGTCCGCCTTTTTGGCATGGTACAAGACACAGGATTTACCTAAGTATGAGACACCTAGCGTAACAGCAGATATGGTAGCCTACTGTTTCGTGGAAGGGCAGATAAAACTCTTGGTTATCAAGCGCAAGGCCCACCCTTATCAAAATAAATATGCCTTAGTCGGAGGTTTTGTGGACAAGCATGAGGATGCCTATCAAGCCTGCATCCGGGAAGTCAAGGAAGAGGTAGGGCTGGAGATACCGCTGGAAAAGGTGGAGCAGCTGATGACGGTTTCTACTCCAGGACGTGATCCACGCGGATGGGTCATCACCATTGCCCATCTGGTCTATCTGCCGGCTATAGCAGTAGATCAAGCACAAGCTGGGGATGATGCCAAGGAAGTCACCTTTCTTGATGTAGACTTTAAGACAAGGAGTTTTAGAGACGGTGAGCGGCTCCTGACAGCAGAGGACTTTGCCTTTGACCACTACCAAATCCTGCTGGAATCTATCAAGCGGATTCAGGGGCGACTTGACTGGAATCCAACTTTTCTCCATCTGCTGGAATCACCGTTTACTGTCTATGAAGGGACTGAGTTGGTCAATCTCATCACGCCTAGACGACCTATTGTCAGCAATAATTTTTCTAGTGAAATTTGGAGAATACCTAGAGGAGGCTGGTGTTAAGCGCGTGCCAAAGAGGAAGCCGAGAAAAGTGTATCGGTTGAAGGCAGAAAAATCAGATTAAAAGAAAGCTGATCATATATTTCTCTTGCAGGATAAATTTGTCCTGTTTTTCGTTTTTAATTACGAATAGATAAGTAGGAGCGAGTTTCTCATGACAAAAGAAAGCATATTGAGAAACAGAACTTTACTTGGGAAAAATTTTTTTAAGAATTTTTGCATAAATGATTGACATAGTAAAAATCACAGTGTTACAATAATGTTACAAAAAGATTTCTTAATATTACAAGGAGACAAAAAGATGAAAACACGTACTTATACAAAAATGATGGCAGCTGCAGTTCTGGCTTCTAGTTTGCTTTTAGGGGCATGTGGTAAGAAAGAAGAAAGTGCAACAAGTGCCAGTTCTAGCAAAACTGTTCAAGCTTCTTCTAGCTCAAAAGTTGCGTCATCCAGCAAGGCCAGCGCTTCTCCTAAGGCCAGCAATAGCGCTTCTTCAGAAGGAGCAGTTAGCCAGTCTGAACAAGCCCAAGCTCCTGCCAGTCAGCAACAGTCTACTGTCGAAGCTCCTCAAGCCCAACAAACGCAGCCACAGCAAGCCTCAGGTCGACAAAATATTCAGAGTCAAGCAACTCAACCAGCCCAAGCGCCCGAAAGCAATCGCCAGCTTCAGAATAAACAGGCAGCCAGCAATGCTCGCTATAAAGGTGTCTTGACTATGGTGGATGGGGATTTCTCAGCCGCTGCTGGAACTTGGAAAGATGCCAATGGAAATACTGTGACTGTATCAGGTAATGGTCAATTCACAGTCCAGTCTGCAGATGGAAAGACAGATAATTATTCCATTGCTTCCTACTCTTATACACTGGATGATGGCAAATACAATGCGCAGTTAAGCGGCCAAGGCAATGCCAATCTGCAGATTACAACAGGAGCAGATGGTTTAGTAACAAGCGTTGTGGTGACCCAACCCTAAACAAAAAAGGAAGTCCAATTGGCTTCCTTTTTGGTTTTATTTTTGAATTTGTAAGAGTTCTTCAATTTCAGCCAGGCTTTCAGCTTGAGAAATAGCACCGCGGAGCTTGGCTGCTCCGGCAGTACCGCGCAGATAGTGCGGAGCTAGGCCCCGGAATTCGCGGATGGCCACATATTCTCCTTTGAGATTTACCAAGCGGGAGAGGTGATCGTGAGCGATTTTCATCTTGTCCTCGAAGCTGAGGTCTGGAAGGATTTCGCCGGTTTCAAAGTAGTGGTTGATTTGGTTAAAGAGGTAAGGATTTCCCATAGCAGCTCGGCCCACCATAACGGCATCGGCACCGACTTCCTCGATACGCTGTTTAGCATCATGCACACTGCGGATATCACCGTTAGCGATGAAAGGAATCTTGGTCAGAGCATGGGCTACGTCGTGCAAGGTCTCAAGGTCAGCATGACCAGTATACATTTGCTCACGGGTGCGGCCGTGCATAGCCAAGGCTGAGACTCCAGCGGCTTCGGCTGCTAGAGCATTTTCTACAGCTAGTGAGCTGTCAGACCAGCCAGTTCGCATCTTGACTGTCAGAGGAATATCCAGAACGGACTGGACCTTGTTGATGATTTTATAGATTTTCTCAGGGTCCTTGAGCCATTTAGCTCCAGCTTCGTTTTTGACAATTTTATTGACCGGGCAGCCCATATTGATATCGACGATATCCGTCTTGGTGTTTTCTTGGATAAATTCTGCTGCGCGGGCTAAACTGTCCTCGTCGCTACCGAAAAGCTGGATAGAAACGGGATTTTCTCCTTCATCAATGTGGAGCATGTGGAGGGTTTTTTCGTTGTTATACTGGATGCCCTTGTCAGAGACCATTTCCATCACGACCAGGCCTGCTCCCAGCTCTTTGGCAATGGTTCGGAAAGCAGAGTTGGTTACGCCGGCCATAGGCGCCAGAACTGTGCGGTTGGGAATTTCGACTTTCCCAATCATAAAAGGGGTATTAAGATTTGTCACGAATCAGTTCCTCCAGGTCATTTTGGTCAAAGTGATAGGCAGTCTGGCAGAATTGGCAGACGATTTCAGCTCCTTGGTCTTGGTCACGCATCTCTTCCAAGTCAGTCTTTGGCAAGGTAGCCAAGGCATTCATGAAGCGCTCTTTGCTGCAGTCGCACTGGAAGCGGATTTCCTCTTCAGACAGGCGTTTGTATGGCTCATCACCATAGATGGCAGCCAGTAGAGCTTCGATATGGTCATCGGATTCCAGCAGTTTTGAGATGGCAGGCATTTCTTGGATCCGCTTCTCAAAGCGGGCAATTTCAGTTTCCTTAGCGCCAGGCAGAACTTGTACCAAGAAACCGCCAGCAACCTTGACTTTATCATTCTCATCCAAGAGGACATTGAGGCCAACTGCGGAAGGTGTTTGCTGGCTTTCGGTTAGGTAGAAAGCTAGGTCTTCGCCGATTTCTCCAGAGATGAGAGGAGTCATGGAATTGTAAGGATTGCCCGTACCGTAGTCCGTTATAACGAGGAATTCGCCTTGGCCGACAAAAGGACCAACCATAACTTCGCCAGTAGCTGTCTTTTTGATATCTACTCCGGGATTTTGCACATAGCCTTTGACATTACCCTCGGTATCTGCCACTGTGATGATCGCACCTAGTGAGCTAGTTCCAAGGATCTTGACGGTAATCTTGGTCTGGCCTTTTTCATTTGCAGCCAAAATCTGGCTGGCAATCAGTGTGCGGCCAAGTGCAACGGTAGAACTTGCTTGAGTTTGATGTTTTTCTTGAGCGGTCCGAACCGTCTCTGTGCTATCCAGCACATAAGCACGGAAAGAACCATTTTCTGAGATAGTTTTGATAATTTTGTCCATACCTTTTATTTTAACACAAAAAAGAAAAACAAGCGCGCGACTGCGCTTGTTTTTTGGGGTTAGGAAGCATTTTAAGACTAAAAATAGTATAATAAAACAAAGGAGGCTAGTATGAACCAATCTTTGAAAGCGGCAGTCTATGGTTTGGCGGTAGCTGATGCATTAGGAGTTCCGTGTGAATTCTTGACCCGTGGCAGTTTTGAAGCGGTTGAGATGGTGGGCTATGGCAGCCATCAGCAACCTGCTGGCACTTGGTCAGATGATACCAGCCTTGTTTTGGCGACCTGTGATTCTATCAGGGAAAAAGGTAAGATTGATCCTGTTGATATGCAGCAGCGGTTTAAACATTGGCTCTTCGAGGGAGCCTACACGCCAGATGGTTTGACCTTCGATGTAGGAAATGCGACTCGCGAAGCCTTGACAAGTGGACACGGTCTGTCTGATGAATATTCCAACGGGAATGGTTCTTTGATGCGGATTCTGCCCCTAGCCTTTACGGCAGCTGGTCCGTCTGATATTGAGGCTGTTTCCAGTATTACACATGCCCATGCGACTTCCGTGGAGGCCTGCCTGCTTTATGTGGCTATTGCTCGTAGGCTCTTAAAAGGCCAGCAACTACCGGAAATACTATTAGGCTTAGAGACTAGTACGACCTACGCTCGTTTGCAAACTTTAGCAGATCTGACCGAAGATGACATTCGCTCTAGTGGCTATGTGGTGGATACCTTGGAAGCAGCACTGTGGTGTCTGCTGACTAGCACTTCTTATCCGGAAACTGTCCTGAAAGCTGTTAATTTGGGCGATGACACTGATACAGTAGCAGCAGTTGCTGGCGGCTTGGCTGGTATCATCTATGGTTTGGAAGGAATTCCTGACAACTGGCTAGCCCAGCTACGCCATAAAGAACTGTTGGAAAGTTGCTTGTTTTAAAGCTTGTAAGTCAGATGCTTGTTGTCCTTGTTATAGAGTTTTTGCCATAGCTATCAAACAAAAAAATCGCAAAGGAATACCCTGCGATTCGTCTTTTATCAATCCATTTCTGGGAAAAGTTTGGCCAGTATTTTAGGTGTGATGCTTTGTCCCGGCCCCTCAGCACAATAGGTGTGCATATACATAGAGGGGTTGAAGTTGAGCTCGATGCAGGTACAGTTGGGATTTTCCTTTGTGGAAATAGCAGAGCTGTCAGGGATGATTAGGTCAACGCCACAAGCCCAAGCTCCCATAGCCTTTGCCATGTCTGCAGCAAGTTCCTTATAAGATGGGTGCATGCTGTCTGTGACATCAATCGAGTCTCCGCCAGTAGAAATGTTGGAATTGCGCCGCAAGTCAACCTTGACTCCAGCAGGCAGGATATCATCTGGTCCATAACCTTGCTGGTCCAGCATGAGCAGTTCAATGTCCCCCAGTTCAATGATTTCGAGTGGTGAACGATGGTCTCGCCCGCGCAGAGGATTGTCGTTTTTGATGGCAACCAATTCTCTCACGGTATGCTGACCGTCTCCGACGACATTGGCTGCTACTCGCAAGAGGACTGCCTCACACTGACCGTCTAAGACAAAGAAGCGGTACTCCGTTCCAGCGATAAATTCCTCCACTAAGACAGCAGCGTCTTCTGAAAAAGCAATCTCTAAAGCCTTGCGATAAGCTTCCAGACTAGCTGGTTCTTGGAAGATGGAGATGCCCAGTCCGAAGTTGGTTGACTTGGGTTTGACGACAATTTGTCGGTCCTTAATCAAAGGGTAATAGGCCAGTCCATCTTCAAGGGAAGAAAATTCTGCTCCAGCCGGAACAGGAAAGTCAGCTGCAGCCAAAATCTTTTTGGTGACGGTTTTATTGGCCATAGCCAGAGGGATGACATAGTTATCCTTGGAGGTCATATTGCCGTTCTTGACATACTCCACATGGTGACCATGCCAAAGCTTGAGAAATTGGTCATTTTCATCTAAAATTTCGACATTAAGCCCCTTTTGAATAGCATCAAAGAGCAGCATCTGGGTGGACAGTTCCATATTTTCGTAGCCTTTGAGGGCATAAGGAGCAGTCCAAGCGTAGCGGTGATATTCCTCTGCTTTTTCTAGTCCAAAGGCCATTAAGGAATCCTGCTGGATATGAGGCAGGAGCTGACCAGATAGGGTTAGCTGAGGATTTAGTAGTGCCTCCTTTAAGCTGATCAAAGCAAGCTTTGGTAGTAAGTTGGCAGTTCAAAATGCTGGATGAGCTCTTCCATGGCTTGGAGAAGGCTGAGCTGTCTGCCTCATCTGGCAGGGCAGTCAGCGGGTGGCTACAAGCAATCTTTTGGTTCAAGTCGTGGGCAGCTTTTAATGCCGTATCAACATTTTCTACATCATCTAGCCAGAGCAGGCTCAGTAAAAAGAGATGGACAGTATCTAAGGTCTCTTGGCTAATGCCTAAATGGTCAAAAGGATTGAGGTCAAAACAGCGGAATTCCAGATAGGTGATACCTTGCTCCAGATAGGCACGATTGTGCTTCTGTCCACGGAAGCGAACGGCTGAGTAAAATTCCTTTTTCAGCGCTGAGCTCGCCTGACTGAACGTAGTTTTTCAATATCAGTTACATATTGCTCCAAAGAAGCGTAGGATACCTGAATATTCTCGTCATTGACATAGCCATAGTCGCTGTTACGAAAAGAGCGGATAGGCTGGGAAATTTCCTGACTGTAGAAACCAGCTTCTGCCAAAGGGGCAGCCCCGTAGAGATAGGTTAAAATCCAGCGGAAACGCAGAAAGTTTCGAGCCAGCTTGAGATAGAGGTCATTTTTAAAGTCCTTGAGCGAATGGTGGGAGCTGACTTGAAAGAGAGCAGTGACCAGATCTTTTCCTAGCTCCATGTTGTAGTGGATGCCAGAGATAGCCTGTAGTTTTTTGCCATATTTTTTCGCTAAGCCCTCTCGGTAGTGGCGTTCGTAGTCGTTTTCCAGATGGGCGATGACAATCTCTTCTTCAGTCAGCTGCGGTGGCATGGACAGGGGCCAGAGGCGTTCACTCTGGTCAATCGAGCGACCAGCCACATCGCTGATAGCTCCCAGTAAGCGCCGTGCTTCCTTAGTCGAGTGAGCGATAGGTGTAATTAGTTCCAGTTGTTGCTCGCTGAAGTCTGTTTGGATGGTCGGGTGGAAATTGCGGGAACCCAGCTGACTCGGATGGGCAGTTTGAGCTAAGTGTCCGTCAGCTGTCACCCGCAGATTTTCCCTCTCCAGACCAAAGGTCGCTTGGAGAATAGGGCTTGATGTATCCAGTTTCTGCAGTAATTGATTAATCGTCATCGTTTCACCGTCCTATGATAGTAATTTTAGTCTATTACAAACAGAAAAAAAGAAAACAAATTTCCGCTACGATTTTACAAAAATTCCGAACTTTTTATTTTTTTAATAAACTAATAAATTTCAGAAAATACAGATTTTTTTGAAAAATTTAATTCGTTTTCAAAAGGGAAAAAGCAAATCAAGAATGGATCCCACCTTGAAAAAAATTGTTAAATTTTTTTCATATAATGAGGTATAAAACATAATCGCAGGTGAGATTCCTGCCTGCTTTTCAAGAAAGGAAGAGCTGCTTCAGCTCAGACAAAATTATGACATCAGTAGTTGTTGTAGGAACCCAGTGGGGAGATGAAGGAAAAGGGAAGATTACAGACTTCCTTTCAGCCAATGCCGAAGTGATTGCCCGCTATCAGGGTGGTGACAATGCCGGCCATACTATCGTGATTGACGGCAAGAAGTACAAGCTGCACCTGATTCCGTCAGGGATTTTCTTCCCAGAAAAAAATCTCTGTCATTGGAAATGGAATGGTGGTTAATCCCAAATCTCTGGTCAAAGAATTGAACTACCTGCATGAAGAGGGCGTGACGACAGATAACCTTCGCATCTCTGATCGAGCGCATGTCATCCTGCCTTACCATATCGAGCTGGATCGTCTGCAGGAAGAAGCAAAAGGTGACAATAAAATTGGAACGACAATCAAGGGAATCGGCCCTGCCTATATGGACAAGGCTGCTCGTGTCGGTATCCGCATCGCTGACCTTTTGGATAAAGATATTTTCAGAGAGCGCTTGGAGCGGAATTTATCTGAGAAAAACCGCCTCTTTGAGAAATTGTACGATAGTACAGCAATCAGCTTTGATGATGTTTTTGAAGAATACTATGAATATGGTCAGCAAATCAAGCAGTATGTGACCGATACTTCTGTCATCCTCAACGATGCGCTGGATCAAGGGAAGCGAGTGCTCTTTGAAGGGGCCCAAGGAGTTATGCTGGATATTGACCAAGGTACTTATCCATTTGTAACTTCATCTAACCCAGTTGCGGGGGGAGTGACTATTGGTTCCGGTGTTGGTCCGAGCAAGATTGACAAGGTGGTTGGTGTCTGCAAGGCCTACACCAGTCGGGTCGGAGATGGACCATTCCCAACAGAGCTTTTCGATGAAGTAGGTGACCGCATTCGTGATATCGGCCACGAATATGGCACTACCACTGGCCGTCCGCGTCGGGTAGGCTGGTTTGACTCTGTTGTTATGCGCCATAGCCGCCGTGTGTCAGGGATTACCAATCTTTCGCTTAACTCCATCGACGTATTGAGCGGTCTGGATACAGTGAAAATCTGTGTAGCCTATGACTTGGATGGGCAGCGAATTGACCATTACCCAGCTAGTCTGGAACAGCTCAAGCGCTGCAAGCCGATTTACGAAGAGCTGCCAGGCTGGTCAGAGGACATCACTGGTGTCCGCAGTCTGGAAGACTTGCCAGAAAATGCCCGCAACTATGTTCGCCGAGTGAGTGAGCTGGTTGGTGTTCGTATTTCTACCTTCTCAGTCGGCCCTGGCCGCGAGCAGACCAACATCTTGGAAAGCGTCTGGTCAAATTTATAAAAAAGTCAGCACAAGAAAATTGCTTCTTGTGCTTTTTTGTAGGAAAATTTAATATTAAGACTCATTTAAGATATATATTTTATACTAACAGCATAAACAAAGACCTCCTAACTTTGTTTAAAAATCCTAAACTTTTTTCATAATAATCTCCTGAAAGTCACCCCAGTGGTGGCTTTTACTTTTTCTGAGAAGTGCGACAGGCTTGTGGTATAATGAGATAGATGACTACAGATTTAGAAAGACAATGATGAATTATACGATTGAAGAAAAAGAAGTATTTATGCGGGAAGCTTTAAAGGAGGCGGAGATTGCCCTAGCTCATGATGAAATTCCCATCGGCTGTGTCTTGGTTAAAGAAGGTAAGATTATCGGCCGCGGTCACAATGCACGTGAGGAGCTGCAGCGGGCTGTTATGCATGCGGAGATTATGGCTATCGAAGAGGCGAATCGGCATGAAAATAGCTGGCGCTTGCTGGATACAACGCTTTTTGTGACCATTGAGCCATGTGTCATGTGCAGTGGAGCAATCGGTCTGGCACGCATTCCTCATGTTGTTTATGGGGCAGCAAATCAGAAATTTGGAGCAGCTGGCAGCCTCTATGATATTTTGACAGATGAGCGTCTTAACCACCGTGTAGAAGTGGAGATAGGTGTCCTCCAAGAAGAGTGCGCTCAAATCATGCAAGATTTTTTAGACAGATCGTCAGCCAAAAAAGTAAAAAAAAATGTGATATACTATTCATGGAGCAACAGTTTTGCGTGAAGCGGGTCAGGGGAGGAATCCAGCAGCCCTAAGCGAAGTAAGCTGTGTGCTCTTTTTCTATGCCTCTTAACGAATCAACTCCGAAGGAGGAAGATGAGTTTAGAGACATTGACGCAGTTTGAGCAAAGCTAGAACTAAGTTCCGATGTTGAATGAATCAAGCTTGAAAGGCGCAGATGAATCTTAGAGCTATGGATGCAGTTTTTCCCATAAGGGAAAAATCTGTAAACCGTATAGAGTCTTTTTAATGAATTAAGTCCGAAGGAGACAGATGAGTTTAGAAGTATTGATGCAGTTCAATTTACATGTTGGTTTTTTTAAATTTTTTTAGTAGAACTTTATAAAGAATTTACTCGCAAGAAATGGCAATAGCTAACCTCGTTTTTTTATAAGATATATGCAAACGATTGCTCTCAGTCATGTCCTAGGATTAGCTTATTTAGTAAAATAGTATGGAATAAAAAATGTAAACGTTTTAAAATAGTAAAAGCACTTGCTTATTTTTTCTTAAAGCGTTATCATAAGAGAAAAGAACAATTGGAGGACAAACATGACACATATTAAATTTGACTATTCAAAGGTACTAGATAAGTTTGTAGCACCACATGAAATAGATTATATGCAGCCTCAAGTGACTGCAGCAGATTCTGCTCTGCGAAATGGAACAGGTCCTGGGGCAGAAATGACTGGCTGGTTGAACTTGCCTGAAGAATACGACAAAGATGAATTTGCTCGTATCCAAAAGGCTGCTGCTAAAATCCAATCTGATAGTGAAGTATTGATCGTAATCGGTATTGGTGGTTCCTATTTAGGTGCTCGTGCAGCTATCGATTTCTTGAATAATTCATTTGTAAACTTACAAAGCAAGGAAGAACGCAAGGCACCTCAGATTCTCTATGCTGGAAACTCTATCTCTTCAAGCTATTTGGCTGATTTGGTGGACTATGTATCAGACAAAGATTTCTCTGTCAATGTTATTTCTAAGTCAGGAACAACAACAGAACCTGCTATTGCTTTCCGTGTATTCAAAGAGCTCTTGGTTAAAAAAAATATGGTCAAGAAGAAGCTAATAAACGGATTTATGCAACTACAGACCGGGTCAAAGGAGCAGTTAAGATTGAAGCGGATGCTAATGGCTGGGACACTTTTGTAGTGCCTGATAGCGTGGGTGGTCGTTTTACAGTACTGACAGCAGTAGGGCTTTGCCAATCGCAGCAGCGGGTGCTGATATCAGCAAGTTGATGGAAGGAGCAAATGCAGCACGTGAGACTTATGCTTCTGACAAGTTGGCTGAAAATGAAGCTTATCAATATGCAGTTGTACGCAACATCTTATACCGTAAAGGTTATCTAACAGAAGTTCTAGCTAACTACGAACCATCTCTGCAGTACTTTTCAGAGTGGTGGAAGCAGCTGGCAGGTGAATCAGAAGGTAAAGACCAAAAAGGTATCTACCCAACTTCTGCTAACTTTTCAACAGACTTGCACTCTCTTGGACAATTTATTCAAGAAGGTACTCGTATCCTCTTTGAAACAGTTATTCGTGTAGATAAGCCACGCAAAAATGTGCTGATTCCTGAATTAGCAGAAGACTTGGACGGCCTAGGCTATCTGCAAGGAAAAGATGTTGATTTTGTTAATAAGAAAGCAACGGATGGAGTTCTACTAGCACATACAGACGGTGGAGTACCGAATATGTTTGTGACTTTGCCTGAGCAAGATGAGTTTACGTTGGGATATACCATTTACTTCTTTGAATTGGCTATTGCTCTTTCTGGTTACTTGAATGGAATCAATCCGTTTGACCAGCCAGGAGTTGAAGCTTATAAGAAAAACATGTTTGCTCTTCTTGGGAAACCAGGTTTTGAAGAGCTTGGTGCAGAACTGAATGCACGTCTTTGATTCTCATATATTTTGAGTTCATTCAGAATAAAAAAATCCACAAGTTAATTTCTTGTGGATTTTTTAGTATAATCCTCTTAATTAGTTTATTATTTTTTTGAACAGTTCAAAAAATACTGTCTTAATTATTTTATGAAAGCGCTGTATAATTGCCTTGTAAATAAAATTTGAGAGGTATCAAAATGAATGATTGGTTAAACATAAAAGGCAAAACAGTTCTTGTAACAGGCGCTTCATCTGGTATTGGCAAGGCAATCGTTGAAGAATTTGCTGGAATTAGGTGTTAATGTAGCGAATTTTGACCTTAGTGACAATGATTTACGTCATCCAAATCTATTGTTTGTAAAAGTTGATGTAACTTCTCGTTCTGAAGTAGAAGCAGGTGTTGCTAAAATTGTTGAAAAATTTGGCAATATTGATGCTGTGGTTAATAATGCAGGGATTAACATTCCTAGATTATTAATTGATGCTGAAAATCCTAAAGGTCCTTATGAACTAGATGATGAAACATTCGAAAAAGTAACGATGATTAACCAAAAGGGCTTGTATTTGGTTAGTCAGACTGTAGGACGGATTCTAGTGAAAAATGGAAAAGGTGTGATTGTGAATATGGCTTCTGAAGCAGGCCTAGAAGGCTCTGAAGGACAAAGCGCTTATGCTGCAACGAAAGCTGCAGTATATAGTTACACTCGTTCATGGGCGAAAGAGCTTGGTAAGCATGGTGTTCGTGTGGTGGGAATTGCTCCAGGAATTATGGAAGCTACAGGACTTCGAACACTTACTTATGAAGAAGCGCTTGCCTATACACGAGGAAAGACTGTCGAAGATATTAGAGCTGGATATGCTTCAACTTCAACAACACCATTAGGTCGGAGTGGTAAACTACGGGAAGTAGCCGACCTCGTTGCTTTCTATATTTCAGACCGTTCTAGCTATATTACAGGTGTAACTACAAATATTGCCGGAGGTAAGACTCGCGGTTAAATAATGAAGGTGAGGAAGAGAGTTGACTTTAGTAAATCGATGGTATAACATTTTGGAAAAAATGGTCTCGCAGCCGACTTATTCCTTGGTAGATATGCGTTTAGAGTTGGATATTAGTATGCAAACCTTGCAAAAGAGTATCCAACAATTAAATGATGTTTTAGCTCCTAATATACAGATTATCTCAAAGGATGATCAGCTATTATTGGAAGTATATGACTATACAGAGTTGGAAAAAATTTTATCTGGTAGTTTAAAAAAGGAAAGTGACTTTAATTCTTCCAGTAAAAGAATTGCCTATTTGCTAAAACGTTTAATTGAGTCAACCTCCCCCTCTTCTTATTGACGATTTGGCAGAGGAAGTAGGCGTTAGTAGAAGTACGCTTAATAAGGATTTGAAACAGGTCAAGTCTTTAGCAGAGAAATACTTCATCACAATTTCAGGAAAACCTAATCGAGGATTGGAGATTTTGGGCAGCGAGTTGAATTTGCGTTTGCTATATATTCATCAAGTGGCTCCTTACTTTGAAGGAAACACTCTAACTGAGGAAACCTCTTATTTTCTGGAGACCTTGGTTCAAGACTATAAAATTCCCAAAGAAACACAGGATCTCCTTCGAAAGACTATTTCTATTATAGTGGAGCGCATCCACTCATCTAGGATGTTGGATTGTCCTATTCCTTACTACAGGAATGATTTAACATCGACACTTATGGCTGAGCAGTTAATCTATCATATTGAGATGACTTATAAAATTTCTCTAAGTCAGTTTGAGATAGACTTCTTATGTTTTTCCGTTTAATGTCCGTTTTATCGATACTTTAAGCAAGCCTTCTTATCACTCTGATCAGCTTACTCAAAGTGTTTCACCAGATTGTGCAGAAAGTCAAAGAAAAAAATGCTGGTACACTTTGATGAAGCTGAATTGTTCGAAGAAATCAAACCTCATCTTGGTTCTTTAATTAATAGACTGATCTTCCATGTGCAAGCTAATGATATATTTCATGGCGAGGTTCAAAATCAATATCCGTTTGCTTTTTGAAATGGCTAAAAATAGCTGGAGAAGAACTGACCTCCATTTTTTTGGTTCCGAATTGGAAAAAAATCTGAAATCGGTTATCTGGCTTTTGTACTTTTGAAATGATTTTAAGAAAGCAAAACTCTACCGTGAAGGGTTCTCGCAAACAGATAGCTGTAGTCTGCACGACTGGCAGAGGAACTGCTGCGATGATTATTCAGCAGCTCAGGCGAGTTCTTGGAAATGATGTGGATATCACACAGTATTCTGAAGAGGATTTTAATTTCGATCTTGATCAGGAATACTTTGCAATTTTCACGACAGTGCCTCTGAAATATCAGAATTCTAAATCCCCAGTAATACAGGTTAATCATCTTTTTGATGATCAATGGCTGCAAGAAGAATGGCAGCGGGCGAATGATTTTCACCAAAAAAATCTAGAAACTGTAAGCTTGCGATTTATTTATTTGAATCCTGAAAAAAATTATCAGCGTTATTTGTTAAAAATGGTAGCTGAGTTAGAGAAATTTCAGATGATTGATGCAGATTTTAAAGAACGGATTCTTGAAAGAGAGAGGAAGCAATCAACTGTTTTTGGTGGGGGTATTGCCTTTCCCCATACGATTAATAAAGGCTATTCAAAGACAATTTTGATGTTTGGGAAGTTGGAAGAGCCTTATCAAAAAGGTGATGAATTGATTGAATTTATCTTTCTGGTTGCGATTCCTTCTGAAATTGAAACCAAGATGGAAAGTGAATTACTAGAAGTGTACGACGATATTTTTAGAGTCGCAGGTGAGTCTTCTTTGAAAGAAGCATTGAGAGGTGTAAACACGGAAGCAGAGTTTTTATCATTTTCTGAGAGCAAAGGAGTATTTTAATGAATTCGCTAATAATTTTTGCAATATTTGCCATGGCGGCTTATGTTTTCCAAATCTTCCTCGGCTGGCAACAACTAAAAGACTTCAATAAGACCTATACGATACTCAGGAAATTAGGGCGCGTAGCTATTGGCAGGAAGTCAGGAAAAATCAAATCTGGTACGATTGTCATGTTTGCAGTTGATGAGAATGGTCGAGTTCTCAAAGCTAGCAAAATGCAGGGAGTCACTATCTTAGCACGCTTTCAAAACATGGAAAATTTTGTTGGAGAAGATATCCATTATTTTGATAAGTATAATCCTCTTGTTAGACAGGAAAATAAGTTATTACAAGAAGCTATAGAAGATGCTAGAAAGGTTTATCTTTGGCATGAGGCTGGTATTGAGCAAGAGACAAATTCTTCTAATTCTTTTCTGGGATTGGCTTTCTATGCCAATTACTTAAAATTATCTATTAAGCAGTTCTTTACAAAAAATAAGAAAAGGAGTTCGTTATGAATCACATTACAAAATTTGCAGAGAGTTTTATGAAACTTTTCCAATTGGGCGGAGAGACATTTATTAGTTGGATGACAAATATTGTGCCGCTTGTCTTGATGCTATTGATTGCAATGAATACACTTATCGCTTTCTTGGGAGAAGAAAAAGTCAATGCTTTGGCTAAGATTTCCGCAAAGAATCCTATTAGCCGTTATATGATTTTACCTTTTATTTCAGCATTTATGCTGGGAAATCCTATGGCAATCAGTATGGGACGTTTCTTACCAGAATATTATAAACCTGGTTTTGTAGCAGCCCAGATGCAATTCTGTCACACTTCAAATGGTGTATTCCCTCATATCAATCCTGGTGAATTGTTTGTATGGATGGGAATCGCGACAGGGATTCAAACTTTAGGCTTAAGTCAAATGGATTTGGCAATTCGTTATATGCTTGTGGGGATTGTCATGAACTTTATAAGTGGCTGGGTAACTGATTTTACAACTGCTTATGTTGCAAAACAGCAAGGAGTTACCTTGAGTAAAACGTTTGATTGATAGAATAGAAAGAGTGAAATTATGGTATACAAGAGTATAAAAGTTGTTAAAGGAAATGGTGGTTTCGGAGGCCCTTTGGTCATTACTCCTAGTGAAGCTAAGCACAAATTTATCTATATCACTGGAGGAGGAGAAAAACCAGATATTGTAGATAAAATTGCTGATTTGACAGGTATGGAAGCCGTTAATGGCTTCAAAACTTCTATTCCTGATGAAGAGATTGCTTTAGCAATCGTTGATTGTGGCGGTACTCTTCGCTGCGGTATTTATCCTAAGAAAGGGATTCCCACTATCAATATTGTTGCGACAGGGAAAGCGGTCCTTTGGCTCAGTATATTACTGAGGATATCTATGTATCAGCAGTCGGCTTGAATCAAATTTCAGCGGCTAATGAAGACGAAAAAGCGCCAACAGTCGTTACTGAGAAGCCAACCTATGATACAAGTAAAAAGATTACAGAACAAAAAGCAGAAACTAGTATTGTGGCAAGAATTGGGATGGGAGCTGGTAAAGTTGTTGCAACTTTCAACCAGGCTGCTCGTGAAGCCATTCAAACGATGCTCAATACAATCATTCCTTTCATGGCATTCGTTTCTTTGCTGATTGGGGTCATTCAGGGATCTGGTGTTGGAAATTGGATTGCAAAATTGATGGTTCCTTTAGCTGGGAATATCTGGGGACTCATTTTGATTGGCTTTATTTGTTCTTTGCCATTTTTATCTCCTCTGTTAGGCCCTGGCGCCGTAATCAGCCAGATCATCGGAACCTTGATTGGTGTTGAAATCGGCAAAGGAAATATTCCTCCCCAAATGGCTCTGCCGGCTCTATTTGCCATCAACACTCAAAATGGTTGTGATTTCATTCCTGTAGCACTTGGGTTGTCGGAAGCCAAGGCTGAAACTGTAGAGGTTGGGGTACCCTCTGTTCTCTACTCACGCTTTCTCAACGGAGTGCCACGGGTGTTAGTAGCTTGGATAGCAAGCATCGGTCTTTATCAATAAAGCTTGGATAGATGAATGCAAACCTAGCATCTATTATGCTAAATTTATCTGTAAGAATAATGTTCATTAACAATTAGAGAAAGGATGAATAGGAATTATATGAAGAAAATTTTTGAAGCTAAAGTAATTCAAGTGGGCCCTGAAGCTCAGAATATGATTCAAGACGCTAATATGCTAATTTTATTTGGAGAAGAAGCTCCAGAAGATTTAGCAGAGTATTGTTTTAAAATTGATAACAAAGATCTGCTAGGATCAATACAAAAAGGTGGAAAGCTAGTAGTCGATAGTGAAGAATATTTGATTACAGCTGTAGGAAATGTAGTAGAGAAAAATTTAACTGGACTGGGGCATATCACTATTTCTTTTGATGCTTCAGAAGAAGGCAGTCTTCCTGGAACCCTTCATGTTGCTGCAGAGAAAGAAGTGGTAATTGCACAAGGCACTACCATTCAGATCTTCGAAGCAGCTTAAGTATAAATCCTGTAAATTATTGAAGCAGCAGTCTAATTCTAAACGCAGCCTCCCTTAGGGGAGGTTTTTTGATTGAAAGAACAATTTATGTTATAATGTTGTAAAATTTGTCATTGTTTTTCAATGTTTTCGCAATATGACAAATCAATGAAATTTATAAGGAGAAAACCATGTCAGATAAAGATGGTCAAGGTCAAGAGCAAGGGGCTTGGCAAGAAAATCAAACTAGCAGCCAGCCATTGCAAGGGAATTTCCAGCAGATTCAGCCGCAAGGATTGCCTGATAAGAAGGGTAATATCGGAAAAGTCATAGGACTTTCAATTTTTGCTCTCATAATTGGTCTTTTGATTGGCAGCGGTTCAGCTTATTTTATCGGCAAGCAGGCACAGACAAATAAGGATATACAAAGGATTAAGCGTCTGAGTAAGGCTCAGGAAGAAGCCAAAGACAAGAGTGACAGCTTTACTACAGACGGGCAGTCGGTTCAGTTTAATTGGACTTTGAAAGACTTGGGACGGTTGAGCTATACAAATGATGAAGGATTAGGTCTGACAGCTGATCAAATCATTGAAACTTATGGCTTGGCTAGTTCAGCAGAATATGATCGTAATCGTCTGTTACTCCGATGGGGCCCTTCTGTCAGGGATAAGGAGCAAAAATATTTCTTTTCAATTTGATAAAGTTGACCAGAACTACTATCTGAGACAAGTGGTAGTTGGAGATTCTTTTAAAGAATATAGAAAAAGGGAAGGAAACGACAGATTGGAGCGTATTATCTCCCAAAGACCTTGAACGTTTGAAAGAAGGAGACAAGGAAACGGGTGAAGGAGGAACAGCTTTATCAGAGGTTCTGAAGAAGCATCCTGTTCCGTCAGAAATTGTCATCACAAGCGAGCGTGACGTAGATAATAAGATTATCTCCAACCGTCTGATTGCTGAGGTGACTTATAAAACAGAAGATGGTTATGAATACCTATTGTTTGTAGGCCAGCCAGATGGAAATTTCTTATATATAAAGTCAGAGGAAATGTAAGTTTTTACTTATTTAGTTTATCTTTTGTGACTGACTGTTTTCAAAGCATTTCGTTATTAAAAGAGAACTGATAAGACTATTGGAAATAAACAAGAAAGAGGAAAGAAGATTGACAGAACAGCAAACACAGCATTCTTTTGAGCCTTCAAAGAATGCTCAGTCGCAAGAGGGATTCCCGCATCATTTTCAACCTCAGCAAGGCCATGTTTCAAGTCCGCAGGAACCAACCCCACCTTTGGCCAAGAATAAATCTTGGAAAGGAATCCTGATAGGCGGAGCCTTGCTCTCTCTTGGTCTTGGACTAATCGGAGGGGGAATCTGGGGCTATAGAATGGGAGTAGCGGATGTCATCAAAGGAGAATATCCTGTGCTTCATCCTTTAGCAGATGCTAGGGAATCAAAGAGAGATCAATCAGGTCAGTACATTGACCCTGATACTACTGAGTTCAAGTGGGATATTGATAGTTTGTCAGAGTTACGGTTCAATACTATTCAGACAGATACGAATGGTACTTCTGTGGAAGATATTCTTGATAAATATGGCAAGGCTTTAAAAGAAGAAATCTCTCGTGACAGCCTTGATTTAGAGTGGGGAACGCTTCAAGATTCTGATGATGAGGAGGATTGGCCAATTTATTATACAGATCAAACTGCTTCTCTGGATTTTGAGAAGAAAAAAGATGGTTTCTATCTGAATAGCCTTCATATCTATAATATTCGCTTTGAAGGAAGCAAACATAATGCTGAGGACGAAGCGATGGCGGCTGATTACTTTGAAAAATTGAAAAAAGGCGATGCAAAGACTGGTAAGGATGGCATTTCCTATAAGGAAGTTTTTAAGGAATATGGCAGTCCGAGGAGTATCTATATTCGTGTAGATGAAGATTTAGTGAGGATACTAGTCAAACCATTATGGAGGCGGCTTATGACGCTCCTAATGATGGTACTTATAGGTTGTTCTTCGTTCAGCAGGAGGACGGAAACTATCTTTTGTCCACTACTGCCAATAAATAAAATAGAACTCGAATAATAAAAGGAGAAACGATGTCAGAACAAAATAAATCGCAGGAACAATCTTTAGAAGGATTGGCTCCGTATCCACAGCAAGTCCAGTCATCAGACTCAGGACAATTTGTAGCTAACTCAACAGAGGGGCAGCCTCTCCCAGCAGAAGGGGGCAGTCCTGAAATGCCGAATCCTAATCAAGATTTTGGTGTTCAGCAACCAATTTTTGATGCTCCTCAGCAGCAGATGCCTCAGCAGGATAATTGGGGAAATCCTGCTTTTCAAAAAGAAATTCCTCAGGGATTTAATCCAGCTGGTCAGAACTTTACCGGACCACAGCAAGCTGCAAACTTCGCTGGCCAGCCAAGTCCAGAGCCAAAGAAAAATAGTACGGGCAAGCTGATAGGATTTTTAGGAATAGGTCTGGCAGCGGGACTATTGTTAGGAGGTCTTGGCAGCTATTTCCTAAATGATTTTATGGGTGGTGGAAGTGTGCCAAGTCTGTCTCGAAAGGGACATCAAAGCGATGTTGCTTCTTTTGTGGCTCCGTCAAAAGAGGATGTGTATGAGTGGGAAGTGAAAGACCTTGAAAAGCTGAGCATTGTTAGTGCGGATGATGAAGGATTGACCCCTGAACAAGTAGTCAAAGATTTTGGCTTGGCCAGCAGTGTGACGTTTCAGGAAGAAGGGCTCTCATTGTCTTGGTTACCTGACTCTAGTTATACCACTCTGACCTTTATGAAACACGAGGATGGCAGCTATCATCTTCAGGGTATGAGTATTATGCCCGGCAGTGACGACTATAATAAAAAGGTATCTAGCCAGATTACAGAGAGCTTAAAGATGGGTGATGCGGAAACAGGCGAGGGCGGTTCTTCCTTTAAAGAAGTAATCAAGGAATACCCAGAATATCAACATATCTCAGTTTATGGGGATGGTGAATCAGAGCCGAAGATGCTTGTAAACTATGAAACCTCTTCAAATAAGGAGATAACTTTGACTTTTATCCGTCAGGAAAACGGACAGTATCTATTGAGTAATCTTTCTAAATAGAATAAATGAATAGGAGTGCTTATCTCACAAGCTGGAAACTCTGAACGGTACGCAAAAGATTAAAATGACCATTGATGCTAACAGTGGGAACATTTTGAACGAAAGAATTAAATAATATCGTTGGTATATGGTTTGGAATTGCTTTGTTAGGGCACGGACGAAAGTTCGTGTCTTTTTACAATCTGTATCTCATGTAGAGAGTCTTATAGGAGTTTTGCAATCCCCTTTTTTGTGTTATAATATTGTCTAATCAAGCTTCTTGGTTTACTTCAATTGTTCTTCAAGTTGTTGGAGATTGAGGAGATAAACAAACTAAAAGGCTAAATCATTCACGAATTTTTCCTTGTAGATTTAGAGCTAAACCTGTTCAAAATATGATATACTGGAACAAGACTGTCTTAGCGAAACATTGCCTTTTCAAAGTGTTTAGAGGAAGGGTGAACTGAGAGTTAAAAAGGACTATTCATCAAAGTCTCACATTAGTTATTTTTGTTGTAAAATATTTTAAATAGTAAATGATGTTTTTAAAAAAAGTTATTGATACAGATATGGTATTTCTAGCTTATTGAAGAAAGAGAAGCTAGCGACTGTCTGTTAGAGCAGATCTATCAAAATAAATAACAAATGCTATCTTACTAATGCTGATTAGTTTAAAAATATGATTGGGAGAATATATGGAAAAAAAGAAATCTGGAAGCCTTAAGATGGGAACATAAATCAAAATTTAACAAGGTTCAGCCTAAAAGAAGTGGCATCAAACATTCTGTATCACAATCCAAAAAATCTGAAGAAGAGAAATCTCAGGTTTTGGCTCAATCTCAAATGATTGAGAAAAAGTAGTAGAAAAAATAGAAAACATTGAGTTCAATGAATCCTCTTCTAATCCAGTAATTAATGTAAGCGACAAAGATAGTAGGGCTCAGTTAAGCTATCAGGATGTTTCAGAGACTCCAGACGGCTTGAGAACTGAAACAGAGATTAAACGAGTTTCAACGGCTGAGTCAGATGACTTCTTACACCTGAGGGAGAGAGTTATCTCGCCTTATTTTTGCTTTAGAATCCTTGAAATCTAAGAAGAAAGAATCACTCTATTTTAAGGATGAAACTAATCGTCCAGACTCAGAACTTGTATCTGAAGCAGAAGAGTATGAGCTTCGTCCGAGATTTAGTGCTGAGGAGCTCGCTAAAAAAGAAGAGAATGAGGCTTTTTGGAAGGAAAATTCGGAGACTTCATCTGATAGTTCTATGGGTTGGAAACTTATGTGGGCGTTTTTCATGTTACTCATAGGACTAGGAGCTGCAGGGCTAGTTTCCAATCCGAGTTCTAAAACAAACAATATTTATAATGATTCTTTTGATATTTATCAGGGGAACGTCATCTAACAGCGAAAAAGGATTTAACTTCTACTAATCGTTCAGAATTGATTGCTGGAGAAGAATATCAGTTCCATATCACTTATGATGATATCGCACTTTTGTTTGCGGATTTTAAAGGAACTGCCTCTCGTTTAACTGCAGACGAAGTGGTTGCTAAGTTAGGAAAAGCGAAATCAGGGAGAGAACATAACTATGATAATCAAATAATAACACTGAATTTAGATTATCCTGATGCAGGATCAAATGCTTCGGTTTCAATTTCTTTTTCTAGTTACGGTAGTGTGGGAACGCCTAAATTAGATTCTCTGTTTAGTCATCATCTTAGCAGCAACAGTTTACCAAATCGAAATTCTCAATTAACTCGTCAAGATTTTTCTGGTATAGAGAAAGGAAAATCCTACCAAGAAGTTGTCGGTCAATTGGGATTGCCAGATAGTCTTTCTATCTATACAAATTACATATCTTCTAGCAAAGTGTCTATTAGTTATCAGTTATCTGATGGCCAAATAGTTAATCTTTCTTTTGGAGTCTCTGATTCTCAAGGTTATATATTAGAAAAAAGTCCTGGTTTAGAGGATGGAGCAGGAGAAACAAACACTTAGCGCTTGATGTAGAAGCTAATTTTGTTCAAGGTGCTTAAAAGCATAGAGTTTAAAAATACAATAGGAGGATGGATGAAAAAAAGAGATTTAGAGTCATTGAGACAACAGCACAAGGCTAAATTTACAGGAGGTAAATCGGCGTCAGCTAAAAAAGAGCAGCGACAACCTCAAATAAGTCCTGATATTGATAAAACGAAAGAAGAATCACAACAGTTACCAACAAGAGAGCAGAAACTCAGAAACAAAAAGCTGATTGGAAGCAAGGGAGTTTGTAGAGAGCGAAGAAAAAATTTTAAAGTGGGTCTGGAGAAGCGGGTCAATTCTTTTAGTGATATTGGTGCTTATTCCTATTTTTCGATATGTTTCTTCAAATAAGGGAAGTCAGGAACGCAACACCTATCAATCTAGTTGGTCCTCTAGTAAGGAAAGTGAGAGTTACTCTTTTTCGGAAACATCATCTCGCTCATGGGAGGTTCCTGAGGATGAGACTTCTCAAGAAGCGACAGCTTATGTTGATAAGAAAGCAGCTAACTTCGCTTGGACATTTGATGATATCTTAGCTCTTCAAGTCTATTCATCTGAACAGCAAGGAAGTGGACAAGACGCTCCAACTGCCGAAGAAATTATCGAACGGTTTGGGAAGGCAACTTCTGGAGGAGAAAGCAATAACGGTAGCGACGATACACTTTATCTTTTTTATAGTGAATCGAGTGGACAACAAACAGCTAGTCTTTTGTTCAAAAAAATTGACGGCAAGTACCGACTGAGCACAATTCGAGGTAATCAACTGAGCAGTTCGCTTTACTCAAGTGGCTCAGAAGCGCTGACTGAAGCAGATTTCCAGGACCTGAAAGCAGACGAGTTTGGTCAAGGTGCCCACATTCAAGATGTGGTGTCGCGTTTTGGTTTGCCACAAGTTATCAACAAGTCTGTAGACTATAAAGACAGAACGATTGTCTATCTCAAATATAAGCTGACGAATAAAAGCTATCTTTACTTAGACTTTGCCTTATCAAAGACAGGAGATTATCGACTGACTCGGAAGTATGTTTATTGATAAGAAGATTCTTATTCTATGGTTTAGGATTATTTGATTGTGGAGTATGATAGTTGGGTCATAAAGGAGAGAATGATGGCAAGAAAAGACTGGGAGAGTCTGCGTCAGAAGCGTCAAACTAAATTTCAACAGGGTCAGAAGAGAGCAGGAAAAGTCCAAGAGGAACAGGAACTAGCTATTACTGAAGCAGAGCGCCAAGAAGTTGCGAAGAATAGGGTGGAAAACAAGAGCTCTACTCAGGTTGAGAGAGACGGGAAAGCAATTCTTGGACGTAAGCTTTTTAATAAACAAGTGCTGTGGTTATCAGTAGGTTTCTTGTCCATCCTCTTGCTTTTATCAGTTCCTTATTTGGTGAAACAGTTTGAATATTTCTTATCCCCTCAGAGAGTATTGGATGAATATGTGGATAAGGGGAACGATTATTTTGATTGGACTTATGAGGATATTAGTCAGCTTCAACTACAGAAAAAAAGTGATGTTGATGAGCGAAGCGGGTCTGGACTAACACCAAAGGATATTGTTAAAAAATTTGGTAAAGCGCAGTCAGGTAATCTAGCTCCTTTTCTGAATCAGACTGATGGGCGCATGAGCCTTTTCTATTCTCGCGAAGAACCGCGGCAGCGTTTGTCTTTCTACTTTGAAAAAATAAATAATGAATATCAATTGTCAGGTATTTATTCTTATAATCTTGCTAGTTCGCAGTATGCTCAAAGCCGAACGGATCTAAAAGAGGAAGATTTTGAACATCTTGTCCTTGGTAGAGAGTTTCACAACGAAGATGGAACTAGCTATCAGGAAATTTTAGAGAAGTTTGGTTTATCAAAATACATAGAAATTGATTCCGGTAGCGAGAGTGGTCAAAAGCTGAATGTGTTGTATAAGTTGGAGAATGGGAAATATGTAAGTCTTTGGTTCACCGTTTCTCAGGCCGGTGACTATCTTCTTTATGAAAAACATATCACCTGATGTTAGCTACCTTGAGAGCGAAAAGTATCGGTAGGCAGTGATCGGAGATGCTTATGAGTATTCATTATTGGGAAAACTAAGCTATCCTCTATTGTGCGACCAAGGTTCATTTTTATTGAATGGATAGTATTTGTCAGATTTATGAAAAAGTAGGGCAGACGGTATTCTTTGTTTTAATTGAAAAAAAAATAGAAATTTGGTTTATTTAAGGAGAAGAGTATGGGAAGAGGACGGAAAATTCAACGGGAGTGGTCAAAGAAGCCAGGATTAAACAAGCAAGCAACTAGTGTGTTCTCTGATAGCAGTCCTCAAGGGGAAGTCTTTGAGGCTACAGCTAAAGAAAAACAGCAAAAAAAGTTGGCAGGGAATCGAAAACCTAAACTTATATCAAGTTTAGGTCAGTCTAGATACGCCTCTTTGTTAGTAGTTTCTACAGGTCTAGTGCTAATTACTTGTTTTGCAATCCTTGTATCATATACGTGGCCAAGGTCCAAGCAAGTGCGAAATCAGTCATCAGAGCAGTCTACTAGTACAGTTCAGAATGAATCAGAAGATAACATAAAGAAGCTGACTGAAGATTATTCTGACCTTATAGAAGAGAATCGACAAATAGACTTCCAAATAGAAGATATACTACAGATGGTAAAAACGATGAAAGAACCTAATGTGCTTCCACAGGATGTTGTCGAGAAGTATGGAAAAGCTAGTTCCGGTAGCATAGATAATAGCGTGAAAGGCAGCCAACTAGTTGAATTGACATATAAATTAATAGGAGAGAAAGGAGATATTACCTTAAGGTTTAGGGATGTTGGAGGGTCAGAACAGAGCTCTCATTGGTATACGTTAGATTATTTCGTAATGCTTGGGGGCCAGTTACGAAATCAGTTGATGATTACCGAACTCTTATTCCTCAAGATAAGCAAGAAGGAATGGAAGTAAAACAGGCCATAGCAGAACTGGGGATGCCTAAAACTATTTATGCTTCTAAATCAGTTAAGGGGCAAGTTGATTCAATTAGTCTAAGTTACTCAACCACAGACAATATGACTGTTTCTTTGTATTTTGACGAAGTGAATGGGCTTTACCGTCTAAAAAGTTTGCTGACCAGCACGGTCTGAGAAGATAGACCAGAAACGCCAGAATCTTCTTTAAAAATCAAGTGGTTGGTGCAAATAGAACTAGAAAAATCCTGATGAGAGTATAAGAAAGGTATTGAGGCAGTAAAAGTCTAAGGAATAGATGGAACCAATCGCAATGGGCCTTATCACAATCGGGTATCTAGGGAGTCCCTAAAACATTGGAGCTTCCAAATACTTATTATAAAGTAGGAATCAAGGAGTATTAATCTGAGTATATGTTAGATAGAAACTACTGTCATTTGGATTGTGAGGAGGGTAAGGATGGGAGACTTCATTTAAAAATATTCAATCCTCTGAATAGGGAATAATAATATCGTCCTAAGAAAGTGCAAACTAAACTTCTGAATTGTGTTATAATAGATAAATATTAGATGACTAGGAGAGTGTATCTTTTCTCTACATAAAGAAATGGAAAAGAACAGAGAGGTAAAGCTATGTCTGCTACTAAAATGAACGCTCAAGAAATTATCAAATTTATCGCTGATGCCAAGAAAAAAACTCCGGTCAAGGTGACCTTTGATGGAGAATTGCACGGATCGATTCCTTGGTCTGTTGTGAAGTTAGGCAATGTTCTTTTTGGGAGATTGGGAAGAAATCAAGCCACTCCTAGTGAACTTAGAGGAAAATAAGACCTATGTCGTAGAGCAGGATGCCCGCAACTCAGCGGTGCCGCTTTTGGACAAGCGCGATATCAATGCCCGTATTGAGCCGGGCGCTATTATCCGTGACCAAGTCGAAATTGGCGACAATGCTGTCATCATGATGGGGGCGGTTATCAATATCGGTGCGGAGATTGGTGCTGGAACTATGATTGATATGGGTGCCATTCTGGGAGGCCGAGCGATTGTCGGCAAAAACAGTCATATTGGTGCTGGTGCGGTTCTGGCGGGGGTCATTGAGCCTGCTAGTGCTGAGCCAGTTCGGGTTGGAGACAATGTGCTGATTGGTGCCAATGCGGTTGTAATCGAAGGTGTACAAATTGGCAGTGGTTCCGTTGTTGCGGCTGGTGCGATTGTGACCCAAGATGTTCCAGAGAACGTAGTGGTTGCTGGTGTTCCGGCAAGAGTTATCAAGACTATTGACGAGAAGACCCAGCAGAAGACAGCTCTGGAAGACGCACTTCGCACACTTTAATATTGCATAAACAAGAGTGCCGCGCCCGAAGTTGATTGGGTGCGGTCCGACTTTTATCTGGTTTGACAAGACCATAAAGGAAAGAAACGATGCTTGATTATCTGAACATTCGCCGCGATTTACACCAGATACCAGAAATTGGTCTGGAAGAATACAAGACTCATGCCTACTTGATGCAGGTCATTGATGACCTGACAGCTGGCCTAGACTTTGTGGAAATCCGAACTTGGCGGACTGGTATTTTGGTCTTTATCAAAGGAAGTTCACCAGATAAGACGATTGGCTGGCGAACAGATATTGATGGTTTGCCGATTGTGGAGGATACAGGACTGGACTTTGCCAGTACTCATGAAGGTCGCATGCATGCCTGCGGACATGATATGCACATGACGGTGGCTCTAGGTCTGCTGGAACAAGCTGTGAGCGCTCAGCCTACCCACAATCTGCTCTTTCTCTTTCAGCCTGCTGAGGAAAATGAAGCTGGCGGAATGCTCATGTATGAAGACGGTGCTTTTGGCGACTGGCTGCCAGATGAATTTTACGGACTTCATGTGCGGCCGGATCTCAAAGTTGGTGATATTGCGACTAACAGAGGAACTCTCTTTGCTGGCACCTGTGAGGTCAAGCTGACTTTTAAGGGGAAGGGAGGCCATGCGGCCTTTCCTCATGAAGCCAATGATGCTTTGGTGGCGGCTAGCTACTTTATCACCCAGGTGCAGACCATTGTCAGCCGCAATGTCGATCCTATCGAGGGGGCGGTTGTGACCTTTGGTTCGCTCCATGCTGGCACGACCAACAATGTCATCGCAGAAACGGCCTTTTTGCATGGCACCATTCGGACTCTGACTCAGGAGATGAACCTCTTGACTCAGAAGCGCTTACGGGAAATAGCAGAGGGCCTAGCCCAAAGTTTCGGTCTGGAATTGGACTTGGAGCTTAAACAAGGTGGCTATCTGCCTGTAGAAAATCATCCTGACCTAGCAGACGAATTGATGGACTTTTTCCAGAAGGAAGAAGGAGTGGAGCTGATTGATATTGCGCCGGCTATGACAGGTGAGGACTTTCGGCTATCTGCTCAGCAAGGTCAAGGGCGTCATGTTCTGGCTGGGAGTGGACAGTCCCTATGCCCTCCATCATCCCAAGATGACACCGGATGAGGCAGCACTGCCCTTTGCTATTGAAAAGATTGGGAAATTCCTAGATTATAAAATCAACGAAAGATAAGGAAAGGGTGGACGAGCTGCATGAAAAAAGAGCTGAGACAAACTGTACTGAACCAGATGAAGAAACTGTCAGGAAAAGAAAAAGAACAGGCAGATAGCTGGCTGACCCAGCACTTGCTCAGTTCAGCAGCTTATCAAACGCTCAGGTTATCGCTACCTATCTTTCTATGCCGCATGAAGTCTCAACTGCAGCCTTTATTAAGCAGGCTCAGTTGGACGGCAAGCGGGTTTTAGTGCCCAAAACCTATGGCCAGGGTCGGATGATATTTGTGGATTATGATGAAAGTTGCCTGCAAAAAAGCTCTTTTGGTCTTATGGAGCCGATAAGTGAAGAGGCTGTGGACAAGACAGAAATTGATCTGATTCATGTGCCGGGTGTGGTCTTCAATTCTCAAGGCTTTCGGATTGGTTACGGCGGTGGCTACTATGACCGCTATCTGGCTGATTTTGCAGGAGCATCCATCAGCAGCATCTATAGTTTTCAACAGTCTGATTTTGAGCCTGATTATCACGATATAGCAGTAAAGGAAGTACTGATTTATGAACTACATCTATGATAAAAAATATCCTGTGACCAGTGTTTTGTTAATTCTAACAACACTTGTCTTTGTGGGGATGCTGATTTTACGTGGCTTTTCTTATGCTGAAGCACAAACGGTCTTTGAATTTGGAGCAGTGTATTCTCCAACTATTATCATGAATCCCATTCAGATATGGCGCCTCTTTTCTGCTATCTTTGTGCATATTGGCTTGGAGCACTTTGTGGTAAATGTCATTACTCTTTATTTTATTGGACGGCAGGCAGAAGACATTTTTGGCTCACGAAATTTCTTTCTGCTCTATATGATGTCTGGCCTAATGGGAAATATCTTTGTATTCTTTTTCAGTCCGGATGCTCTATCAGCAGGAGCTTCAACCGCCTTGTTTGGACTTTTTGCCTCTATCGTGACCCTGCAATATGTCGTTCGCGACAGCTACATTCAGCAGCTGGGGCAGTCTTATATGACCTTGATTGTGGTCAATATCATCTTTAGTTTCATGCCTAGTATCAGCTTGGCGGGGCATTTGGGAGGTTTGATTGGTGGCATACTCTGTGCGGTCATTCTTCCCTATCAAAGGCTCAAGCAATGCTTTTAAACCAGTTCAGCGCTGGCTAGTCCTATTCGGTTATCTAGCCTTGGCTGCCCTTCTGATTTTTCTAGGCTTTCATCATTCTTTGATTTAATGAATCTTTAGAAAATAACTGATGAAATATCAAAAAAAAGAGGTTGGGAACCTCTTTTTTATAGCTAAAATTTTATTTTCAAAGTTAGTTGTTTGAATCAATTATTTTTTACTTTGTTTTTTCTCTAACGTATGACCCAAGTCAATGATATACTGCTTCAAGGAGTCTTTGACCTGCGGATGCTTTGAGGGCGTAGTCGATAGAAGTCTTCATAAAGCCGAACTTGTCACCGACATCATAGCGATCGCCCTTGAATTCGCGAGCGAACACGCGCTGCGTCTTGTTAAGAGTATCAATCGCATCGGTCAGCTGAATCTCATTTCCAGCACCTGGCGCTTGTTTTTCCAAGATTTCAAAAATTTCTGGTGTCAGCAGGTAGCGGCCGATAATAGCCAAATCACTCGGTGCATCTTCAGGTTTTGGCTTTTCGACGAAAGTTTCCACGCTGTAGAGACCTTTGACACCTTCACCTTGAGGGGCAATCACACCATAAGAGGAAACTTCATCATGAGGGATCTGCATGACAGCGATGGTAGAAGCATGAGTAGCTTCGTAGTCATCAATCAATTGCTTGGTCAGCGGCACAGCCTTATCATTGGTGATGTCCATAAGGTCATCGCCCAGCATGACAACGAAAGGCTCGTTTCCTACGAAAGCCTTGGCCTGAAGGACAGCATCTCCCAGTCCGCGCGGATGGCTTTGACGGATGAAGTGCAGACCGATACCAGTGGTTTCATCGACCAATTTGAGCAAGTCGTCTTTACCCTTTTCTTTGAGGTTATATTCCAATTCAAAGTTTGAGTCAAAGTGGTCTTCGATGGAGCGTTTTGACTTACCTGTGACAACTAGAATATCTTCAATTCCAGATTTGAGAGCTTCCTCAACGATGAACTGGATGGTTGGCTTGTCGACGATCGGCAACATTTCCTTGGCCAGTGCTTTGGTAGCTGGCAGGAAGCGGGTTCCGAGACCAGCTGCAGGGATGACGGCTTTCTTAACTTTTGACATAATTATTTCCTTTCTATTAGAACGAAGTCCATTCGTTCTCAGCCTTGAATTCATTGTTCATGATTTCATAAATGGCATCTTTGATATTACAATTTTGATAAATAACCTTGTAAATAGCCTGGGTAATCGGCATATAAACATCCAGCTCTTGGGCCAGTTCATAGGCTGCCTTGGTGGTGGAAATTCCTTCGATAACCATGCCCATATTGGCTTCGATATCAGCTAATTTCTCGCCACGTCCTAGAGCATTGCCGGCCCGCCAGTTGCGGGAGTGGACAGAGGTTCCCTGTGACAATCAGGTCACCGACACCAGATAGGCCGCTATAAGTCAGAGGATTGGCTCCTAACTTGACACCTAGACGCGTGATTTCGGCCAGACCGCGTGTGATAATAGCTGCCTTGGCGTTATCACCATAGCCTAGTCCATGGAGAGCACCAGCTCCGACTGCGATGATGTTTTTCAGAGCGCCTGCAGTCTCTACTCCGATGACATCGGTATTGGTGTAGAGGCGGAAGTAGTGATTGCTGAAGAGCTCCTGCACATACTTAGCTGTTTCCAGATCCTTAGAAGCAGCAGTGATCAGGGTAATATCGCGTACAATGGTTTCCTCAGCATGGCTGGGACCTGAGACGACGACAATCTCGCTGCGTAGCTCTGCAGGGATTTCTTCTTCTAGGATAGTTGAAATCCGTTCGTGAGTATTGGGCTCCAGTCCCTTGGAGGCGTGCATGATTTTCACCTTGTGGTCCAGAGCTTGAGCTACTTGTTTGGCTACCAGACGGGTTACCTTGGTAGGCACGACAAAAAGCACAGCATCCGCATCTTTTAAAGCTTCTTCTAGGTCATGATAGGCCTTGATCTTTTCGTCCAGTACAATATCTTTGAAATAGCGTTTATTGGTGTGTTCGTCGTTGATTTCGTTGATTTGTTCAGCGATATTTCCCCAAATACGAACCTCATGTCCGTTGTCATTTAACACTTGTGATAAGGCCGTTCCCCAAGAACCAGGACCAATCACAGCAACTCGTTGTTTATCCATATCTTCTCCTTATGATGAAATTCCGAGTCTGAATTTAAATCGGTTTTAGAGTCTATATCTCATTTTACCATATAATATAAGAAATTTCTTGCTTGACATTGTTTTTATCTGTGATATAGTAAGGAAACTAAGTCAAATATGAAAAAAGTAGGAGGAAGCATGTTTTTTAAAAGTCTATTACGGTATAAATGGTATGCCCTGAGTTCGCTTTTGATGACCTCGCTGATGATTGCCAGCTCTCTTTTACTGCCCTGGTTTTTAAAGCACATCTTAGATGCTTTGCAGGAGCAAAATAGCCAGACCATCTACAGTATGGGCGGCTGGCTGATTGGCATCGGTTTTGTTGGACTGGTGGCAGGAGGGATTAATGTGACCTTGGCGGCTTACATTGCCCAAGCTGTTTCATCAGATCTCCGTGAGGAGACTTTCCGCAAGATTCAGACCTTTTCTTATGCCAATATCGAGGAATTCAACGCTGGTAATCTAGTCGTGCGGATGACGAATGACATCAATCAGATTCAAAATGTAACTATGATGCTCTTTCAAATTCTTCTTCGACTGCCCATTCTTTTTATCGGATCAGTTATCTTGGCCATTGTGACCATGCCCTCTCTTTGGTGGATTATCTTCTTGCTGATTGTGCTCATAGCTGGTCTAACGGCTGTCATGATGGGGATGATGGGTCCTCGTTTTAAGAAATTCCAGACTCTTTTGGATAAGATCAATGCCATTGCTAAGGAAAATCTTCGTGGTGTGCGAGTGGTCAAGTCCTTCGTTCGGGAGGAAGACCAGTTTTATAAGTTCAGTCAGGTGTCTGATGAGCTTTTATCAGAAAATCTCTACATTGGCTATGCATTTTCAATCATTGAGCCGCTGATGATGTTGGTTGGCTACAGTTCAGTTTACTTGGCTATCTGGACTCTATCTGGCATGATTCAGGCGGAGCCAGGACTGGTCAGCTCTATCGCTTCTTTTATCGGTTATCTGAGCCAGATTATTTTCACTATCATTATGGTTGGTTTCTTGGGAAATGGCGTGACGAGGGGAATCATTTCTATCCGTCGGATCAAGGAAGTATTGGCGACGGAGCCAGCTATGACTTTCCCAGACTCACCAGATGAAGAACTAGAAGGCAGCCTCAGCTTTGAGCATGTGACTTTTTCCTATCCCAATGATGACGAGCCAATGCTAAAGGATATCAGCTTTGAGGTTGAGCCTGGGCAAATGATTGGCGTTGTCGGTGCGACAGGTGCTGGCAAGTCCACCTTGGCCCAGCTGATTCCCCGTCTTTTTGACCCGCAGGAAGGTTCTGTCAAGATTGGCGGTCGAGATCTGCGAGAGCTTAGTCAGGGAACTCTTCGTAAAAAAATGTTTCTATCGTGCTGCAGCGGGCGATTCTATTTAGCGGGACCATTGCGGATAATCTCCGTCAGGGCAAGCTCAACGCTTCACTGCCTGAGATGGAGCGAGCGGCTCGTATTGCCCAAGCCAGTGAATTTATCAGCCGTATGGAAGAGAGTTTTGACAGTGCAGTGGAGGAGCGTGGCAGCAACTTCTCTGGTGGTCAGAAGCAGCGGGTGTCCATTGCCCGAGGTGTTGTCAACAATCCCAATATTTTGATTTTAGATGATTCGACCTCAGCCTTGGATGCCAAGTCAGAAAAGCTGGTTCAAGAAGCCTTGAACAAGGAGCTGCAAGGAACGACAACGATTATCATTGCTCAAAAGATTAGCTCCGTCGTTCATGCAGATAAGATTCTGGTCTTGGATCAAGGACGGCTGATTGGCCAAGGGACGCATGCAGAATTGGTCGCCACTAACGATGTCTACCGCGAGATCTACGAAACTCAGAAAGGAAAGGAGGACTAAGATGCGGACGATTGCATTTTTCTGGCAATATTTTAAGCGTTACAAATTATCCTTTGTCATTGTGCTCTTGATGATGGTAACAGCGACTGTTTTTCAGGTCCTTTTTCCGGTTTATGTCGGTCAGGCTGTTCAGCATTTGGTTGAGCTGGGACGGGCTTTTGCGGAGAAGGGTGAGACTGATCAGATTCTGTCAACTTTTGGCAGCGTCATGGGCAGTGTATTGGTGTCCTTTGTCTGCCTGTCTGTTTCCAGCTTGATTTACATGGTTTTGATGACCCGAGTTATTGCCCATTCGACCAATGAGATGCGCAAGGGCCTGTTTGGCAAGCTGTCCAAGATGACAGTTGCTTTCTTTGACCGCCATCAGGATGGAGACATTCTGTCGCGCTTTACCAGCGACTTGGACAATATCCTGCAGGCTCTAAACGAGAGTATGATCCAGGTTATGAGCAATGCCTTACTCTATCTGGGCCTCGTGATTATCATGTTTGTTCAAAATGCTAGATTGGCCTGGATAACGGTAGCTAGCACGCCGGTTGCTTTTCTTCTTTTAGTGGTCATTGTTAGGCTGGCTCGGAAATACACCAATCTTCAGCAAAAAGAAGTTGGCCGCCTCAATGCTTATATGGACGAGACCATTTCCGGTCAGAAGGCTATTATCGTTCAGGGGATGCAGGAGGAGGTCATCAAAGGGTTCATTGAGCAGAATGACCGAGTACGCTCAGCAACTTTTAAAGGCCGGACCTTTTCAGGCCTTCTCTTCCCTATCATGAACGGGATGAATTTGATTAATACAGCCATTGTTATTTTTGTTGGTTCGGCTGTCTTACTGAGCGATCCCTAATGTCGAAACGGCTGTTGCAGTTGGCCTGATTACCACGTTTACTCAGTTTTCCCAGCAGTATTATCAGCCCATCATCCAGATTGCAGCCAGCTGGGGCAGTTTGCAGTTGGCCTTTACAGGGGCTGACCGGATTCAGGAGATGTTTGATGCACCAGAGGAAGTCCGGCCAGAGAATGCACCTGCTTTCACAGAGCTTACAGACTCCGTGGAGATCAAGCATGTGGACTTCTCTTATGTAGAAGGCAAGCCTATTCTCAAAGACGTATCTATTTTAGCCCCTAAGGGCAAGATGACGGCTGTTGTTGGCCCGACTGGATCAGGTAAGACGACCATTATGAACCTGCTCAATCGCTTTTATGATGTGGATAATGGCAGTATCGAGTTTGACGGTCGTGACATTCGAGATTATGAGCTGGATAGCCTACGGAGCCATGTGGGGATTGTCTTGCAGGATTCGGTGCTCTTTAGTGGTACGATTCGGGACAATATCCGCTTCGGTGTGCCGGATGCCAGTCAGGAGATGGTAGAAACGGCTGCGCGTGCGACCCATATTCATGACTATATTGAAAGTCTGCCAGACAAATACGATACTCTGGTAGATGATGACCAGAATATTTTCTCAACTGGGCAGAAACAGCTGATTTCCATCGCTAGAACTTTGCTGACTGATCCGCAAGTCTTGATTTTGGACGAAGCGACTTCCAATGTCGATACGGTGACGGAGAGCAAGATTCAGCAAGCCATGGAAGCCGTTGTGGCTGGCCGAACTAGCTTTGTCATTGCTCACCGCCTCAAGACAATTCTCAATGCCGACCAGATTATCGTCCTCAAAGACGGAGAGGTTATCGAACAGGGCGATCATCACCAGCTCCTCAAACTCGGCGGTTTCTACTCAGAACTTTATCACAACCAGTTTGTGTTTGAGTAGAAAGTTGAGACATTTTTCCAAACTCTCGTTTTTGCTTATAGTGTATTCGAGAGTTTTTTATTTGAGAGACATGCAGAGTCTTTGATAAAAAATTTTTATAACCAGCTTTAAAAAAATCTATTGGACGGCTTCGCAGAGGAGTGGTAAGATATACTATATCAAAATAAGGGGGAATCACGGTATGTGCAGAACAATTGTTGGAATTTCAGCCAATCTTTGTCCAGTAGATGAAGCTGGGAAAAATATTCACACCTCTGTTTCACGCAAGTTTGTGGACGGCGTACGAATGGTTGGTGGCCTGCCGATGGTGATTCCCGTTGGAGATAAAAGTTTAGTTCAGGATTATGTAGAAACGATTGACAAGTTGATTTTATCAGGCGGGCAAAATGTTCACCCACAGTTTTATGGGGAAGAAAAGACCATTGACAGTGATGACTACAATATTGTCCGCGATGAGTTTGAGTTGGCACTCTTGAAAGAAGCTCTGCGCCAAAACAAGCCTGTCATGGCTATTTGCCGCGGTCTGCAGTTGGTAAATGTTGCTTTTGGCGGCACTCTTAATCAGCATATCGAAAATCACTGGCAGGGCTTGCCATTTGGTACTTCGCACTCCATTCGCACGGAGAAAGATAGCGTTGTGGAGCGCTTGTTTGGTCAGGCTAGCCAGATTAATTCGGTCCATCGCCAAAGCATCAAAGGACTTGGCACCTAATTTCCGCGCGACAGCTTTTGATCCCAGAGACAATACCATCGAAGCGATTGAATCGGTTGACAATCATCGTATCATAGGTCTTCAATGGCATCCGGAGTTTTTAATAAACGAAGAAAAGGGCAATTTGGAGCTGTTTCAGTACCTCTTGCAAGAGCTGTAAAAATAAATTTAAATTATTTTAAGTTACTTTTAGGAAAATTTAAGATAAGTGTTCTATACTAAGACCATAAACAAAGACCTCCTAACTTTGTTTAGAAATCCTAAAACTTTTCTTTTTCATAATAATCTCCCTATAAGAACCGCCCAATTGGCGGTTTTTTTGCTTGTTTTTTACGAATTTAGTATAATAGGGACAGCAAAAATAGAAAAGAGAAATGCATGAAAATTCGCGGATTCGAGCTGGTTTCCAGCTTTACAAATGAAGATTTGTTGCCCAAGAGAGAGACGGCTCACGCAGCTGGCTATGACTTGAAAGTGGCAGAGCGCACCCTCGTTGCGCCAGAGGAGATTAAGCTGGTTCCGACTGGTGTCAAGGCCTATATGCAGCCGGGCGAGGTGCTTTATCTCTACGACCGCTCGTCCAACCCTCGTAAAAAAGGCCTGGTCTTGATTAACTCCGTTGGGGTCATTGACGGCGACTACTATGGCAATCCTGGAAACGAAGGCCATATCTTTGCTCAGATGAAAAACATCACTGATCAGGAAGTCGTCCTCGAAGTTGGGGAACGTGTGGTTCAGGCTGTCTTTGCACCATTTCTGATTGCTGATGGAGATGAAGCAGAAGGTGTGCGGACCGGCGGATTTGGGTCGACAGGACATTAGCATGAAAATCATTTTTATCCGTCACGGAGAACCAGATTATTCACTTTTGGAAGAAGCTGGTTACACTGGCTTTGGACTAGATTTGGCTCCCTTGTCGGCTGCTGGTCGTCGGATGGCGACAGAGGCAGCTGCTAATCCTTTGCTGGAACAGGCGGAAATTCTGATCTCCTCTTCTGTGACGCGGGCTTTGGAGACGGCCTCCTATTTGATTCGAGACCGCCAACTGCCGCTTTTTGTGGAGCCTTTGCTGCATGAATGGCAGGTATATGAGAGTGGGACAGAAAAGTTTGAGCAGGCTCGGAAGTTATTTTTTGAAAATAATGGCTCACTTCCTGCAGGAAGTCCTGTCCAGTATGAGACAGCTGAGCAGATGAAAGCCCGCTTTTTACGTACCATAAGCAAATACAGAGACTACGAGACAGTGGGTCTTGTAGCTCATCGCATGCTCATCCGCCAGTTTGTAGCTAATCAGCAGATTGATTTTTGCCAGTTTGTTGAATGTGAACTGAAGTTTTAATGTTTCGTTGTAAAAAGAATCTTAACAAAAGGATTTAGAGATAAAAGAAAATATGAAAGAATTTAAGAACAAGGACTATGCAACAGAAATTCGTCAGAAAATTCCAGGCTATGATGTGATGCTAGATGTGATTTTCCGAGGAGTATTGCTCAGGTTAGCACCCAGTTTAAAAGTCGATAAAGGTGTTAGCTTTGGCAAGCCAGACGGATGAGTTAAATGGTTTGGCATCCTTATTTCCTGAGGCAGGGTTGACGGTTGTGGAGCCAAGTGAGGCGATGCTACAAGAGCTTAAAGTCAGGTTCATCTGCCTCAAGCGGAGTATCTTAATAATCGATTTGAAGAAGCAGTGCTGCCTTCTGCTTATCAGATTTGTTCTTGCTTGCTAGTGTTGCAGTTTGTTGAGAATCCCAGCTTTTTTCTTCGAAAAATTTATGACTCTTTAAGTGAAGGTGGCCTTCTGATTCTTAGCTTTTTTTCCAACCAGCAACTGGGTTATTGGAAAACACTTGCTTCAGAGCTAGGAGCTAATCAGCAACAAGTTCAGCGTACTTATGAGAATCAAGCTGGTTTGATGAATTCCCTCTCGCCTCAAGAAGTTGCAGACATGCTGGAAGAGGCTGGCTTTACTAATATAGAGCAGGTGTGTCAGGTCTTATCTACTTTTGTTTGGATTATTAGAAAATAAGGAGAATCACCATCGCTAAGAAAAAAACGACCTTTGTCTGTCAAAGTTGTGAATATCATTCGCCCAAGTATCTAGGCCGCTGTCCTAACTGCGGCTCTTGGTCTTCTTTTGTTGAGGAAGTAGAGGCTGCTGAGGTCAAGCATGCTCGTGTTTCCTTGACAGGCGAAAAGACCCGGCCCATGAAGCTGGCTGAAGTCACTTCGATTGATGTCAACCGGACCAAGACGGAAATGGATGAGTTCAACCGTGTGCTGGGTGGTGGCGTAGTGCCTGGTAGTCTGGTCCTGATTGGCGGGGATCCCGGTATCGGGAAATCCACCCTGCTTCTGCAGGTATCCACTCAGCTTTCCCACCAGGGCACCGTCCTCTATGTCAGTGGGGAGGAATCAGCTGAGCAGATTAAGTTGCGGGCGGAGCGTCTCGGTGATATTGACAGTGAATTTTATCTCTACGCCGAGACCAATATGCAAAATATCCGCACAGAGATTGAGAAAATCAAGCCAGATTTTCTGATTATTGACTCCATTCAGACAGTGATGTCGCCGGAAATTTCCAGTGTTCAAGGCTCTGTTTCTCAGGTTCGAGAGGTGACAGCTGAGCTCATGCAGCTGGCCAAGACCAATAATATTGCGACCTTTATCGTTGGTCACATGACCAAGGAAGGAACCTTAGCTGGTCCTCGAACTTTGGAGCACATGGTGGACACCGTGCTTTATTTTGAGGGTGAACGTCAGCATACTTTCCGTATCTTGAGAGCGGTCAAGAACCGCTTTGGTTCGACCAATGAGATTGGTATTTTTGAGATGCAGTCTGGTGGGCTAGTTGAGGTTGTCAATCCAAGTGAAGTCTTTCTGGAAGAGCGTCTGGACGGCGCGACAGGTTCGTCTATCGTCGTGACCATGGAAGGAACGAGGCCGATTTTGGCAGAGGTGCAGGCTTTGGTGACACCGACCATGTTTGGCAATGCCAAGCGAACCACGACTGGACTGGACTTTAACCGAGCCAGCCTCATCATGGCGGTTCTGGAAAAACGGGCAGGGCTCCTCCTGCAAAATCAAGACGCCTACCTCAAATCAGCTGGTGGTGTCAAGCTAGATGAGCCAGCCATTGATTTGGCAGTAGCGGTCGCCATTGCTTCCAGCTACAAGGATCTGCCTACCAATCCTCAAGAGTGCTTTATCGGTGAAATTGGCCTGACTGGAGAAATTCGCCGGGTTAATCGCATCGAGCAGCGCATCAACGAAGCAGCAAAGCTGGGCTTCACTAAAGTCTACGCTCCTAAAAACTCTCTGAACGGCCTCAAAGTTCCAGACAATATCCAAGTCATCGGTGTGACGACGATTGGGGAAGTTTTAAAGAAGGTATTTTCTTGATTAAAGTAGTATTGCGAAAAGTTGTTGTGCGTGCTATAATATTGCTAGAAAAATAGGATTTGTCTGGAAATTCCTATAAGTTGTTTTTCCAGATTTTTTAGGAGGATAATCAACCATGGTAGATCATCGTATGAATGTTTCTATTACCAACAATGCTCAATTTCCCTTGGCGGAGATTGCCTTAGATGTATCAGAGTCTGTTCGTATTCAGACTGGGAGCATGATATACCACACTCCCAATGTTGTCCTGAATGCTAAAGTGAATGCAGAGTCTCAATCAATCTTTGGCAAGGCAATCCAAGCTGTAGGACGTTCTATGGCTTCTGGCGAAGGAGTGTTTATCACTGAAGCAACTGCTCAATCAAATAACGGTCGTCTAGCCTTAGCACCTAATGTACCTGGTCAGATTGTTGCTCTGGAACTAGGCGAAAAGCAATACCGCCTTAATGATGGGGCTTTTCTGGCTATGGATGGCTCTGCCTCTTATACTTTGGAGACGCAGTCGGTAGGTCGAGCTCTCTTTGGTGGTCAAGGAGGCTTTTATGTGATGAGTACCCAAGGTCAGGGGACACTCTTGGTAAATTCCTTTGGCTCGATTCAAAAGGTAGAGCTGCATAATGATAGGATAACGATTGACAATGCCCACGTAGTAGCATGGAGCCGAGAGTTGGAATATGATATTCATTTAGAAAATGGTTTATGGCAGTCCATGGGGACTGGCGAAGGAGTAGTTAATACCTTTCATGGAACTGGGGAAATTTACATCCAAAGTCTCAATATTGAAACCTTTGCAAATGTTCTTCGTCACATCTACACATTGATAATTCTTGAAAATTTCTAGGAGAGACTCAGGCAGTCTCTTCTTTTTTGATGCTTCAGTTTTCCTTTGTTCAAAATGTAGGAAAATGTTATAATCAAGTCATAATAAGAAGGAGGCATTTCTTATGCGATTTTCTATGGACAGTAATATGCAGTTTCCTTTGGTTGAGTTGTCGCTCAATCAAGGTGAAACGGTCTTTATCCAGCGTGGCAGCATGGTCTACCACACGCCGAATGTGACCCTGAATACCCAGCTCAATGCAAGCGGTTCTGGCTTGGGACGTTTTGTCAAGGCTGTGGGGCGTTCGATGGTTTCTGGTGAAAGTACCTTTATTACTCAGGCTGTTGCCCAGTCTGATAATGGCTACCTTGCTTTGGCGCCAGATGCTCCTGGTCAAGTCATTCCTCTTCAGCTAGGCGAAAAGCAATATCGGCTGAATGACGGTGCCTTTCTGGCTCTTGATGGTACGGCTTACTATACCATGGAGCGTCAGTCTGTTGGCAAGGCTCTCTTTGGCGGTCAAGGCGGTCTCTTCGTTATGACGACCCAAGGACAGGGCACTCTTTTGGCTAATGCCTTTGGATCTATTAAGAAAATTGAGCTTCATAACCAAGAAGTGACTATTGACAATGCCCATGTAGTAGCTTGGAGCCAGTCTTTGAATTATAATATCCATCTGGAAAATGGCTTCTGGCAGTCTATTGGAACGGGTGAAGGAGTGGTCAACACCTTCCAAGGTACTGGTGAAGTCTATGTGCAAAGTCTCAATCTTCAAACCTTTGCAGGCTCACTCAGCAAGTATATTCCAAGAAGCTCATAACAAATAAAACTAGGACAGAAAACCAGATTAGATGCTGGGTTTGACTGTCCTATTTTTTGTAACAAAGCCGAGAACTGACAAATAGTAGAAAAGATGGTAAGATAATATAAAATTATTTGAATATCAAAGTACCAGTAAGGGGAAAGAATGTCATATTTTGAAAACTTTATGAAGGCCAATCAAGCCTTGAAAAGGCAACGGCCGCCTTTATGATTTAGCTGTTAGCACCATCGGATGCGAACTCGTTCGTGGCATTTTTGGCGGATTAAAGAAACGTTAGGAGAATAAAGTGACAATTACTATAAAACCTTATCAGAAATTGGATAAAGAGGCTGTTTTAGAATTATCAATTCAAGCTTGGTCTCCAGTTTTTCCAAAAATGGAAAAAGGAGTTCCTAAGTTTGTTTATGATAATTTTTATCCTCAAGGGTGGGAAATAAAGGCAAATCAATGATCTAACAGCAGTCTTAGATGAAGAGAGTCAGTTTACCTGGTTAGCTTTTCTGGAGGAAGAATTAGTCGGATGGATTCACATTCGCTTGCACCCTGAGGATAAGATGGGTGAGATTTATATCCTAGCTGTTGCTCCAAGATATCAGCGTCAAGGTATTGGAAAAGCGCTCATGACCTATGCTTGTGATCAGATTAAACAAAAAGGAATGGAAATGGTCATGGTTGAGACGGGTGGTGATCCAGGTCATGCACCGGCTCGTAAAACCTATGAGAACTTTGGTTTTGAACAATGGCCCGTTGCTCGCTACTTTAAGAAGTTATAACTAATGGGTCTTTACCAACTGTAGTGGGTGATAAAAGCTAGCACAGAGAGCAGTTCATATAGGTTCTCTCTTTTTTGAAGTTAGGGAAGTTCTAAAGCCAAAACCTAGTATGATAAGGTTAATTCGTTTGAAGATCAAATAATATAATTAGTCAGGAGTCAAAATGTCATATTTTGAAAACTTTATGAAGGCCAATAAAGCTTATGTCGATCTGCATGGAACGGCACATCTGCCCATCAATCCCAAGACCAAGGTAGCTATCGTGACCTGCATGGACTCTAGGCTCCACGTGGCTCAGGCTCTGGGACTGGCACTAGGAGATGCCCATATCTTGCGCAAATGCCGGCGGTCGGGTAACAGAGGACATGATTCGCTCACTGGTCATCTCTCAGCAGCAGCTAGGAACGCGGGAAATCGTGGTTTTGCATCATACAGACTGCGGGGCACAGACCTTTAAGAATGAAGATTTTACGGCCTATCTTCATAAAGAGCTAGGTGTCGATGTCAGTGATCAGGACTTTTTGCCCTTTACAGATGTAGAGGAAAGTGTGCGTGAGGATATGGCCTTGCTGCGGCAGTCACCGCTAATCCCAGCTGATGTAAAAAAATCTCAGGTGCGGTTTATGATGTAGATACTGGTCGAATGACAGTTGTTGAGGAATAGTTAGGAAGTCAATTTCTTTGTCTGCGCATCAGCATTGAAATTGGCTCCTTTTTTATGTTAAAATAGAGAAACGATTTTAATTAGTTAGGACAATGTTATGATTCTTTCCATTATTTCTCAGGGACTGGTTTGGGCCGTCCTAGGTCTAGGTATTTTTATGACCTTCCGGATTCTGGGCTTTCCTGATATGACGACAGAAGGCTCCTTCCCCTTGGGCGGGGCGGTAGCTGTTACCTTGATTACCAAAGGAGTCAATCCTTTTCTGGCAACAGCAGCGGCCGTTTTAGCAGGCTGTGCTGCGGGTGCCGTGACAGGTCTGCTCTATACCAAGGGGAAAATTCCGACTCTGCTTTCTGGGATTTTGGTCATGACCTCCTGCCACTCTATCATGCTGATGCTGATGGGCCGTGCCAATCTGGGGCTTTTAGGCAGCAGTAAAATTCAGGATATTCTGCCCTTTTCAGGGGAAGTCAATGACCTCTTGACAGGTTTGATTTTTGTCAGTTTGGTGATTGCAGCCCTACTCTTTTTCTTGGATACCAAGCTAGGACAGGCCTATATCGCGACTGGAGATAATCCGGATATGGCTCGCAGTTTTGGAATCAATACTGGCCGTATGGAGTTGATGGGACTGATTCTGTCTAATGGCTTGATTGCTCTTGCTGGAGCGTTGATTGCCCAGCAGGAAGGCTATGCAGATGTTTCCCGCGGGATTGGAGTGATTGTTGTCGGTTTGGCCAGTCTTATCATTGGCGAAGTGCTCTTCCAGAGTCTGACCTTGGCAGAGCGACTGATTACCATTGTGGTTGGTGCGATTGCCTATCAGTTCTTGATCTGGGGTGTCATTGCTCTCGGCTTTAATACCAACTATCTCCGTCTATACAGTGCGGTGATTCTGGCCGTCTGTCTCATGATTCCAACCCTGAAAAATAAATTCTTTAAAGGAGCCAAGTTAAGCAAATGACAGCGATTGTAGAATTAAGAAATGCAACCAAGCTTGTAAAGAGCGGCTTTGATGAAGAAAAAATCATCCTAAATGATGTTTCTTTAGACATTCACGAGCATGATTTTATTACGATTTTAGGTGGAAACGGTGCAGGAAAGTCAACCCTGTTCAATGTCATTGCCGGCACTCTCCCCTTAACCAGCGGCAGCATTCATATCTTGGGGGAAAATGTCACTCATTTTTCACCAGAAAAGCGGGCCAAGTACCTGTCCCGTGTCTTTCAGGATCCTAAGATGGGAACGGCTCCGCGGATGACAGTGGCGGAAAATCTTCTCATTGCCAAATTCCGAGGTGAAAAGCGTGGCTTGGTGCCCCGTGGGCTCAACAGTTATAGGGAAGAGTTTCAGGCGACGATTGAGAAAATCGGTAATGGTCTGGATAAGCATCTGGATACGCCGATTGAATTTCTCTCTGGCGGGCAAAGACAGGCTTTGAGCCTGCTCATGGCAACGCTCAAGCGACCAGAGCTTTTGCTTCTGGATGAGCATACTGCAGCACTGGATCCTAAGACCAGTGTAGCCTTGATGGAGCTGACCAATGAGTTTGTCAGTCGTGACCGCCTAACAGCCCTCATGATTACCCATCACATGGAGGATGCCCTCAAATACGGCAACCGACTAATCGTCATGAAAGACGGGCAGATTATTCAGGACTTAAACAAAGACGAGAAAGCCAAGATGACCATCGCAGATTACTATGGCTTGTTTGAATAGGCTTGCTCAGAGTTTTGTAAAAACAAGAGAAAGAATATGTACTAAATAATGTACTGCTCCCACAAAAGTTAGACAAATAATAATCAAAAAGATTTAGTTCTCTGTTAAATAGGACTATGTCCTTTTTCTTCAAATTGCTCTCATAGATTAATAAAAACCGCTAGATTGCGGTTTTTTTGTTATCAAAATAGTCTAAATCACTCATCTAATCGAATAAACATCATTGCGTTAAGTAAGGAGATGAGTGCGACCGTATTAATATTATTGGAATAGATCAGTCTCTTATTCTCAATGGGTGGAATAATAAAATTAGAAATGATGATATCGTAAGGTGATTCTTTTAAAGAATCGATTGATAGTTCTAATTTATTCCAAACTTCAAGTTCAAAATTGTTGCTGCAATAATAAGAAAGTGTCTCTGCTACTGATTTTGCATGATACTGATCAAAATTACTCATGACTAAAACCTTTAATTTAGGCTGATTTTGTAAAAGATTCAGCACTAAATGTTTGCTGTGAGTGATAAAAGTATAGGATAGATGGTTGACTTTCATTGGTGTGCTATGGATATCCAAAGTCTCTAGATAATGTTCAATCCCTTTTTTAATATCTGAAACAAATTGAGGGAAAATATTTTGAAAGTTCTTGATTGTATTCCCTTTTTGATCAAACAGAATAAATTCTGTAGATAGTTCCTGACGGTGCAGATGTGCTGTATTATGCAAATGCCAAATAAGATTGTCATTATTGTCTATTTTTAGATTATATTTGCTTTCTATCTGATCAATTAAATCACTTAATAATTGATACGAATTTTTTACATAGCTGTCTGTTTTTGCGCAGCTCATAAATAGATTTTCATCAATGAAAAACATTTTTTGAAAATAGGAGACAAATAGTTGGCCTATCACTTCTTTATTCAAAGAGATATGATATTCAGAATCAAAGCTCGCTACAATGTCTTCGATTCCTTCTGCCTGCATGAAAAGATTCTAACAATTGATTGTTAAAAGAATCTTTCTCAACTTCCAAGAAATGACCAAACTTTATTCGATATAAATTTGTAACCAGGAGCAATTTTAACATTCTTTGAGTTGCGAAATTGACAGGAAATGCAGTTTCTTTATAGACCAGTGCTAACAGCTTACACAAAGGTTCTACTGAAAAATCTGTAAAGGGCCATTCAAGAAAATAATATTTTTCCGAAAAATATTGTGCAAAAAAATAACGGATATCAATCTCATCTCCAATAATCCGAGCAGGATTGAGACTAATTTTAAAATTATATTGTTTTTTTATGATTTTGTTAATATGACTGATTATACGATAGAGTGAGGAAGAGCTTATATAAAACTCTTTACAAAGACTCTCAGTTTCATATCCTTCGTTAAAGAAGATGAATTCTAAAATTGAAAAATGGGTTGAATGCTTAAAAAAATGGTGATACACCATCTCAATATCACTATCATCGGTATTAATGATACGTATACCATTAGTGGACGAGTGAAAAATCAATTGAGGAAACGCAGACTTGACATGGGATAAATCATCTTTTACTGAACGTTCTGTACAATTCAATAGTTCAGCCAGTTCAGAAATATGAAACCAGCGTTTGTTTTTAAATAGTAGTTCTAGTAGTTCTAATTGCCTGTGGCTCTTTTTAGACAGTAATTCTCGCATTAAAATATTATCTTTCTTTATATAGTGTTTTTATTATCAGGCAATTATACCATATTTTATGCATTTAACCTCGTTTAACAACTTTAAAATATATCTAAAAATGCTGATAAAAGCCTATAGAACAAGGAATTCTTATCTTTGCGTATCTATAGTACAGATAAACGGAAAGAAAACCAAGTTGAATTATTATGTTTCCAAGTTGGAAAATTATATAATTATGTTAATCAAAAAAAATAATAGTAAAAAAATATTATTAAACAATTTTGATTTAGAAAAAATTAGAAAGGAGAATCAATATGCTTTGGTCTATTATTGTTGGAGGTGTTATTGGTCTTATTGCTGGATCAATCACTAAAAAAGGCGGCTCAATGGGTGTTATTGCAAACGTTGTTGCAGGTTTAGTTGGTTCTGCTGTCGGTCAGTCACTTTTGGGAACTTGGGGTCCTAGTTTGGCTGGTATGGCCTTGCTTCCTTCTATCATTGGTGCAGTTATTGTAGTAGCTGTTGTATCATTTTTGTAGGTAAAAAGGCATAAATTGTCTTTTTACTTTCAAAATACAATTTAAAATTTAATGATGTGAGGATTCAATATGTCAAAATCAAGAAAAATACTTTCCCTTATTTTCTGTATTTTAATCTTGACAATTTTGATTCCTGTTTTGCTAGACTTTCATAAAGTCAGCGGTCTGGGGCTCCAGTTATTTAGCTGGAAGTTATTCACGTGGAAGCAGATTCCTTTTGTGGGCTACTATCTTTCTAGGTATGTTTTCTGGGGCACTGTGGTTTTAGCAAGCTTAATCTTACTACTGATGTTAGTGATAGCTTTTTATCCTAAGAGACGTTTGGAAATTCAGCTAGCTGATGCGGATGGGAAACTGATGCTGAAAAATTCAGCCATTGAAGGGTTTGTTCGTAGTCTGTTAACAGAACACGGTTTAATTAAAGATCCTGCAGTTTCAGTAAATAGCCGTAAAAACAAATGCATGGTTTCTGTTAAAGGGGCAATTGTTCCTTCGGAAAACATCATCAAGAGAAGTCAGTTGATTCAAGAAGAAATTGCGTCTGGATTGACAGAATTCTTCGGAATCAATCATAATGTCAAGCTTAAAATCTCTGTCTCAGACTTCAAGCCAAAAGAAGCGGCTAAAAAAACTACTAGTCGTGTAAAGTAAGGAAGTAAAAAATGGAATGGTTTAAAAAATATCAATATCCAATCTTGTCTGGATTAGCAGGCATTATTCTAGCGTGTTTTATCCTATCCTTTGGCTTCTTTAAGACTCTATTTGTCTTGATTTGCGCTACTCTAGGGGCAGGAATCGGATATTATATTCAAAACAAAAATATATTTAAATAAGAATAAAGGAGTTTAACATGTCAAATAAAGATGTTAAAGATGTTGCAAAAAAAGAAGTTGCTCAAGCAGCTCACGAAGTAAAAGGTGAATTGACTTACGATGATAAGGTCATTCAAAAAATTATCGGTCTCTCTTTAGAGAAAGTTTCAGGTTTGCTGGCTGTTGACGGTGGCTTCTTCTCTAACATAAAAGATAAATTGGTCAACTCTGACAATGTCACTCATGGTGTCAATGTTGAAGTTGGTAAAGAACAAGTAGCTGTTGACTTGAATGTTGTTGCAGAATATCAAAAGAATGTTCCTAGCTTTATACAAAGAAATCAAGAAAGTCGTTGCAGAAGAAGTTTCTAAGATGACTGATTTGGAAGTTGTTGAAGTAAATGTCAATGTTGTTGATATTAAAACGAAAGAACAACACGAAGCGGATTCAGTAAGCCTTCAAGACCGAGTGACAGATGTTGCTGAATCAACAGGTGAATTTGCTTCAGAGCAATTCGAAAAAGCAAAATCTGGCATTAGCGGTGGTTTCTCAGCTGTTCAAGAAAAAGTTGGCGATGGTGTAGAGGCTGTTAAAGACGCTGCATCAAATGAAAAAGCTCGCGTTCGTTAATTCTCTCACTGAAAATTAGGAATTCTTATATTCTTTCATTGCTTTAAAAATTGAAACTAATAACGGAGGTATCAATTATGTCTACAGAAGAAAAATTCAACCAAGCTAAAGGTTCTGTTAAAGAAGGCCTAGGGCAAATTAACTGGTGATAAAAAAACAGAAAAAGAAGGAGCTGCTGAAAAAGTAGTTTCTAAAGTTAAAGAAGTTGCAGTAGATGCCAAAGATGCTGTTGAAGGCGCAATCGAAGGCGTTAAAAATATGGTTAAAAAAGACGATAAAATAAAACCAATAGTTGATTTTCCTTATAAAAAGTCTTTGTTAGCTATAGTCACTGATAAAAAAATTATCTAGAATTTAAAGGAGATCATTTTAAGGTCTCCTTTCTTTTTTTTCTTAGCTAAAAAAAGTTTTTTTAATTTCTTTAGTTGTAAACGCTTGCAAAAATCTGGATAGAGTACTATAATAGAATTAAGGAAATAGAAAGAAAGGAAACCAAATTCATTCGCTTTAAAGTTTACTTTGTTGGTATAGTTGTTTGTAATACATAAGTAGTTGCTTTACTTGACATATTGGTTGAATTGTCAGACAGGCCTGCTTAGCTTGCCTGATTGTAACGATAGTATAGAAAGTAGAAGCTTTTAGATGGTTTTCAAACTTCGAGAATTCAATCAATAGTGCTTTATTATGTTATAGAGATTTCCAATGCTAAGATAAAAAGAAAATCATTAGCGGTTGAAGGAATTAAAAGTTTATAAAAAATAATAAAAACAATAAATCAAAAAATTGTTATTCAGTTACACCTTGGATGAACTGATTGCTCTCATACCAGCGAAGTAAACCAGACCTCTAGCCGAGTAAAGCTAGAGGTCGTTTTTTGTAGACAAGGGTGCTAAGAAGGCACACTTGACTTTGAAAAAACATGAAAAAATGCTATAATAGGTTGGATATGCGAACCTTATGGTTTGCAAGACTGTAATTCGACTTGGCTAGCCAAGGACCGTTAGTAATAAAATAAAGAATCTTTGATAAAAGTGAGGTTCTGAAAATTGAATAGGAGAAAAAATGAGCAAGAGCAATATTAAACTGATTGCTTTGGGCGGCGTACGTGAAAATGGTAAAAATCTCTACGTTGCCGAAGTGGATGATTCCATTTTTGTATTGGATGTTGGGCTGAAGTACCCAGAAAATGAGCAGTTGGGTGTGGATTATGTCGTTCCCAACATGGACTATTTGTTTGAAAACAAGGAGCGGATTGCGGGTGTCTTTCTGACGCACGGGCACGCGGATGCGATTGGTGCTCTGCCTAATCTTTTGGCAGATGCTAAGGTGCCGGTTTTTCGGATCAGAGTTGACGATTGAGCTGGCCAAGCTTTTTGTCAAAAACAACGATGCGGTTAAGAAGTTCAATGATTTCCATGTGATTGATGAAAATACTGAGATTGAATTTGGCAAAACCGTGGTTTCCTTCTTCCGGACGACTCACTCGATTCCTGAGAGTTTGGGAGTTGTCATCAAGACCAGAAAAGGCAGTATCGTTTATACAGGTGATTTCAAGTTTGACCAGTCTGCCAGCCCGTCCTATGCGACAGACTTTGGCCGTCTGGCTGAGATTGGCCGCGAGGGTGTTCTGGCCTTGCTCAGTGATTCAGCCAATGCCGACAGCACTGTTCAGGTGGCTAGTGAGAGCGAGGTCGGCAAGGAAATCGAAGATACGATTGCTGACTGGGATGGCCGTGTGATTGTTGCGGCGGTTGCCAGCAACCTGTCTCGTATCCAGCAGGTCTTTGATGCAGCTGCAGAGACTGGCCGCCGAGTGGTTTTGACAGGCTTTGATGTTGAAAACATCGTTCGTACGGCTATCCGCCTCAAGAAGCTGTCCTTGGTGGATGAACGCCTCTTGATCAAGCCCAAGGAAATGTCTAAGTTTGAAGACCATGAGCTGATTATCTTTGGAGACTGGCCGGATGGGTGAGCCTATCAATGGCCTGCGTAAGATGTCGATCGGCCGTCACCGCTATGTGGAAATCAAGGAAGGCGATTTGATTTACATCGTAACGACGCCGTCAATTGCCAAGGAAGCGGTCGTGGCTCGCGTGGAAAATATGATTTATCAGGCGGGTGGCATTGTCAAGCTGATTACCCAAAACCTGCGGGTTTCAGGTCACGGAAATGCGCGTGATTTGCAGCTCATGATTAACCTGCTGCAGCCTAAGTACCTCTTCCCTGATTCAGGGTGAGTACCGTGGCTTGGATGCTCATGCCAAGGCTGCCATGGAAGTTGGTATGCTGCCGGAAAATATCTTCATTCCTAAGCGTGGCAGCATCATGGAATACGACCATGGTGATTTTGTGCCAGCTGGTGCAGTATCAGCTGGAGATGTCATGATTGATGGAAATGCGATTGGCGATGTGGGTAATATCGTCCTGCGCGACCGCAAGGTCTTGTCTGAAGATGGTATTTTCATCGTGGCACTCACAGTTAACCGTAAGGAAAAGAAAATCATTTCCAAGGCTAAAGTACATACCCGTGGATTTGTCTATGTCAAGAAGAGCAGAGATATTTTGCGCGAAAGCTCTGACATTATCAATAAAACCGTGGAAGACTATCTGGCGCAGGATAGCTTTGACTGGGGTGAGCTGAAGGGTGCTGTCCGTGACAGTCTGGCCAAATATCTCTTTGATCAAACCAAGCGTCGCCCAGCTATTTTGCCAGTTGTTATGGAAGTGCGGTAAAAATCTGAACACAAATACAAGAAAAGTCGGGCTTCGGCTTTTTCTTGTCAGAAAGATACGAAGGAGAAATGCGAATGGCAGTGATGAAAATAGAGTATTATTCTGAGGCTTTGGAGATGGAATGGGGCGTTAATGTCCTCTATCCGGATGCAGCTCGTGTGGACAAGCCGGATGATAAGGACATTCCTGTTTTGTATCTGCTTCATGGTATGAACGGGAATCACAATAGCTGGCTCAAGCGCTCAAATATTGAGCGTCTGGTTCGCTCGACCAACTTGATTGTTGTCATGCCTAATACCAGCAATGGCTGGTACACCGATACTCAGTACGGCTTTAACTATTACGAAGCTATCGCTGAGGAGCTGCCTCGGGTGCTCAAGCGCTTTTTCCCAAATATGTCGGATAAGCGGGAGAAGAATTTTATCGCTGGTCTTTCCATGGGCGGATATGGAGCCTTTAAGCTGGCTCTCAAGTCTAACCGCTTTTCATACGCGGCTAGTCTTTCTGGCGCTTTGAGTTTTCTTGATGCTCGTCCAGACAATGCTGAAATGGCAACGCCAGCCTATTGGCGAGGAGTTTTTGGAGACTATAAGGACTGGACCAGCAGCCCCTCATTCGCTGGAGAGTATAGCCAAGCAATCTGATAAAAAAACCAAGCTTTGGGCTTGGTGTGGCGAAGAAGATTTTCTCTACAAGGCCAATCAAGAGGCAGTGAAAAATCTGCAAGACTTAGGCTTGGAGATTACTTACAGCCACAGTCCAGGTAAGCATGAGTGGTATTACTGGGAAAAGCAGCTGGAGAATGTGCTGGCCTGGCTTCCTATCGACTTCCAGCTGGAAGAGCGCCTGTCGTAAAAATAGACTGTAAAGTCGTATTCTGCCCTCAGAGTATGATATAATGATTACGTTTGAAAATCGGAGTGGGAATGATTCCCCGAAATACAAATAGGAGAATGGAACTTTGACAAAAGCGATTCGAGTGCGTTATGCACCAAGTCCGACTGGACTTTTACACATCGGAAATGCGCGGACTGCGCTCTTTAACTACCTCTATGCTCGTCACTATGGTGGAACCTTCATTATCCGTATCGAGGATACAGACCGCAAGCGCCATGTAGAAGACGGAGAACGCTCACAGCTTGAAAACTTACGCTGGCTGGGTATTGACTGGGATGAGAGTCCTGAGACTCACGAAAACTACCGTCAGTCTGAGCGCTTGGATATGTACCAAAAATATGTCAATGAACTCTTGGACAAGGGCTTGGCTTACAAGTCCTATGTGACTGAGGAGGAACTAGCGGCTGAACGCGAACGTCAGGAAGCAGCTGGTGAAACCCCGCGTTATATCAATGAGTACTTAGGTATGTCTGAGGAAGAGAAAGCAGCCTACATCGCTGAGCGCGAAGCAGCAGGGATCATTCCGACGGTTCGTCTGGCTGTCAATGAAACTGGTGTCTACAAGTGGACTGACATAGTCAAGGGCGAAATTGAGTTTGAAGGCGGCAATATCGGTGGTGACTGGGTTATCCAGAAGAAAGACGGCTACCCAACCTACAACTTTGCTGTGGTTATTGATGACCATCTGATGGAATCTCTCACGTGATTCGGGGAGATGACCACATTGCCAACACACCTAAGCAGCTCATGGTCTATGAAGCTTTAGGCTGGGAAGCGCCAGAATTTGGACACATGACCCTGATTATCAACTCTGAAACAGGTAAGAAGCTGTCTAAGCGCGATACCAATACCTTGCAGTTTATCGAGGATTATCGCAAGAAGGGCTACCTGCCAGAAGCAGTCTTTAACTTTATTGCACTGCTGGGTTGGAATCCTGGCGGCGAGCATGAGATTTTCTCTCGCCAAGAATTGATCGAGCTTTTTGACGAAAAACGTCTCAGCAAGTCCCCAGCTGCTTTTGACCAGAAGAAGCTGGACTGGATGAACAACGAATACATCAAGAATGCAGATTTTGACACAATCTTCGCTCTGGCTAAGCCGTACTTGGAAGAAGCGGGACGTTTGACAGATAAGGCAGAAAAGCTTGTAGAGCTCTACAAACCACAAATGAAGTCTGTAGACGAAATTGTGCCGCTGACTGACCTCTTCTTTGCGGACTTCCCAGAGTTGACAGATGCGGAGCGTGAGGTCATGGCTGGTGAAACGGTACCGACCGTGTTGACAGCCTTTCAAAGGAAAAGCTAGAAGCTATGTCGGATGCAGATTTTGTGACGGAAAACATCTTCCCGCAAATCAAGGCTGTCCAAAAAGAGACAGGAATCAAGGGCAAAAACCTCTTTATGCCGATTCGGATTGCCGTTTCGGGTGAAATGCATGGACCAGAGCTGCCAGATACGATTTACCTGCTAGGTCGTGAAAAATCCATCCAGCATATCGAAAACATGCTGAATCAAATTCAATAAGATAAACCAGCTTTCGAGCTGGTTTTTACTTTGCAAATTTTTGTTTTTATGTCACAATTGTAATAAGAAAATACCTTAAGGAGAGAAAATGAAAAAATGGATCATTATCTTGGTTGGAGGGTTAGTAGCTTTACTCGTGCTAGTAACCTGTAACCAAAAGAAAGAGCAGACGACTCCTACTTCCAACAATTCTAAAGCAAGTTCGACTAGCTCCGCATCTTCTAAAAAGTCTGAAAGAGAGAGCAATTCGAGCGAACTTGATGGTCAAGCGGATGGTCAAGAAATTTCTGATGCAGGCTCTCAGCAGAATTCGGAAACTGAAGCTGAAAAGTCTACCAAAGAAACTAGCAAAGGAGAGAAAGAGACGGCATCAACTTCTAGTTTGGATATGAAGGCTATTGCTTCTGGAGATTTTTCCAGCATGATTGGTACTTGGCAGGATGCCAAAGGGAACAGTTATACATTCGATGCGTCTGGTATCGAGTCAGATGTTGCCAAGCTTGAGACAGGAGATTACTCTGGGCCAGATGAGAATGGGATTTACCGAGCAGGGATTCGTTGGAAAAACCAAACCGGTGCTGCCTTTCTTATCATTCCAGCAGGAAAGAGTCTGCCAGCTGGGGAGACTGTCAATGGGACGGATCCGACTGATACCAGTCAAGATCGTTTCATCATCACCCAGAGCGTTTCCGAACATCCCGATGTTTTTTACCGTGTAAAATAAGGAGTCTTGACGGACTCTTTTTTCTTATTTTGAGTCCAGTATATAATATATTGATTTTGAATAAAAATTGATAAAACGCTTTTTAATTTTAATAAATATTAAAATTTCTCTTGACATTCGCATTTTCATACAGTAGAATGTTTAAAAATAAAATGTAGAAGGATAGAGGTAATCATATGGTTAAAGAGAAAGTCATTTTAGCGTATTCCGGCGGCTTGGACACTTCGGTGGCCATTACTTGGCTGAACAAGGATTATGATGTGATCGCGGTCTGTATGGACGTAGGTGAAGGAAATGATTTGGATTTCATTCATGACAAGGCGCTGAAAGTTGGCGCTATCGAATCACATGTTATTGATGTTAAAGACGAGTTTGCGGAAGACTACGTCTTGGTTGCTCTGCAAGGACACACCTTCTACGAACGAAAATATCCTCTAGTGTCCGCTCTGAGCCGACCTTTGATTTCTAAGAAATTGGTTGAAATTGCCCACAAGACGGGGGCGACAACCATTGCCCATGGCTGTACCGGAAAAGGAAACGATCAGGTACGTTTTGAAGTCGCTATCGCCTCCTTAGATCCCAAGCTCAAGGTGATTGCTCCGGTTCGGGAGTGGAAATGGTCTCGGGAAGAAGAGATTAATTACGCTAAAGCTAATGGTGTGCCAATTCCTGCAGATCTGGATAGTCCCCTACTCAGTCGACCAAAACCTTTGGGGGACGGGCCAATGAGTGCGGAGTCTTGGAAAATCCTTGGAATGAAGCACCGGAAGATGCCTATGATTTGACGGTTGCACCAGAAGCAGCGCCAGACAGCCCAGTCTATGTAAATATTGACTTTTGAGGCAGGTGTGCCAGTTGCTTTAGATGGCAAAAAGATGAAGCTGGCGGACTTGATTCTTGAGCTCAATGACCTAGCTGGACAACACGGTGTTGGGCGGATTGACCATGTGGAAAACCGTCTGGTGGGGATTAAGTCTCGGGAAATCTATGAATGCCCTGGGGCGGTGACTCTCTTGGCTGCCCACAAGGAAATCGAGGATCTGACTTTAGTTAGAGAATTGGCTCATTTTAAGCCGATTATCGAAAATGAACTGTCCAATCTCATCTACAATGGCCTTTGGTTTAATCCAGCGACAGAAGCTCTGATTGCCTATCTCAAGTCCACTCAGCAGGTGGTTAATGGAACAGCTAAAGTGAAGCTTTATAAGGGGGCTGCGACAGTCGTGGCACGTAAGTCTGATAATTCTCTCTACGATGAAAGTCTGGCCACCTATACCAGTGCAGATACCTTTGACCAGGATGCCGCGATTGGCTTTATCAAGCTATGGGGTCTTCCATCTAAGGTTCACGCAGAGGTTCAGGCTCACAAGGACAAATAGAAAGGGGCTTTCCTATGGTGAATCATAAACTGTGGGGCGGACGTTTTGAAGCCTCTCTGGAAGGCTGGGTAGAGGAGTTTGGTGCCAGCATCGGATTTGACTATCGTCTGGCTCCTTATGATCTGCAGGGCAGCCTAGCCCATGTCAAAATGCTGGGACAGACGGGAATCATTGCTCCAGAGGAAGCAGCTGCTATTCAGGCAGGCCTAGAAAAGCTGCTGGTACGTTATCAGGCTGGAGAGCTTGAGTTTGATGTGCGTAATGAAGATATTCATATGAATATGGAGGCTCTTCTGACCGAGGAGATTGGGCCAGTGGCTGGCAAGCTTCATACGGCTCGCTCCCGTAATGACCAGGTGGCGACAGATATGCACCTCTATCTCAAGGATCAGCTCGGCCAGATTGCGGATAAACTCTTGAATCTGCGTCAGGTGCTGCTGGACTTGGCTGAGGAGCATGTAGAGACTATCATGCCAGGCTATACCCATCTGCAGCATGCTCAGCCGATTAGCTTTGCTCATCATCTGCTGGCCTATTATCAGATGTTCAGCCGGGATAGTCAGCGCTTTGCCTTTAATCTGGAGCATACGGATTTGTCTCCTTTAGGAGCAGCGGCTCTGGCGGGGACGACGTTTTCAATTGACAGGGAGCTGACGGCTGATTTATTGGGTTTCAAAGGCATTTACCACAATTCCTTGGATGCGGTAAGTGATCGAGACTTTATCTTGGAATTTCTATCTAACAGCAGCATTCTCATCATGCATTTGTCTCGTCTCTGTGAGGAGCTGATTAACTGGTGCAGCTATGAATATGGCTTTGTCAGCCTGTCAGATACCTTTAGTACTGGTTCTTCCATTATGCCGCAAAAGAAAAATCCGGACATGGCGGAGCTGATTCGGGGTAAGAGCGGCCGAGTTTACGGTCACCTCTTCAGTCTTCTGACGGTTATGAAATCCCTGCCCTTGGCCTATAATAAGGACCTGCAGGAAGACAAGGAAGGCATGTTCGATACAGTAGATACCATCCAAAAATCGCTGGATATTATGGCGGGTATGCTGTCTAGTATGACAGTAAACAAAGAAAAAATGCTGGTTTCAACTCAGCAGGACTTTCTCCAATGCGACAGAATTGGCTGACTATCTGGCCAAGAAAGGACTGCCTTTCCGGGAAGCCCATGAGATTGTCGGAAAGTTGGTGCTGGAATGCAGCAAGGCAGGCTATTATCTACAGGATATCCCGCTGAGCCGCTATCAGGAAGTGTCGTCGCTGATTGAGGAAGATATTTATCAAGCGCTTGAGTCACAGACTGCTGTACAAAAGCGGAATTCCCTTGGCGGGACAGGATTTGCACAGATCCGTCAGGAGTTGGAAAGAGCGAAAGAAACAGCTGGAAAAGGAATAAGATATAGGGAACATCGCAAGGAAATTGCGGTGTTTTTTTAAGTGAATCGACCTTTTAAATATTTGCAAAAACAGCGTCATAGCGGCTCTTATTGGCATTTTCGAAAAATATGGTATAATAGATATAATTTTGGTGGATGGAGTTGAGTTTTGAGAAAAAACTATCGCGTCAAGAGCGAAAAAGATTTTAATGCGATTTTTAAAAGAGGACAGAGTTTTGCTAATCGAAAATTTGTCGTTTACATGTTAGAAAAAGAGCAAAAGCATTTTCGAGTTGGAATTTCCGTCAGTAAAAAGCTGGGGAATGCAGTAGTTCGTAATCGTATTAAAAGAAAAATCCGCCATGTCTTGATGCAGCATCAGAAACAGTTAGTCCAGGCAGACTTCGTAGTTATCGCTCGCAAAGGAGTGGAAGAGTTGGACTACCACCAAGTTGAACAAAATTTATTGCATGTATTAAAAGATTGCTAAACTTTATCAGGAAGGATTCATTTGTGAAACAGAAAAGTAAATTAGGGATTTTGCTGGTTGCCTCGCTGCTCTTTCTCACAGCCTGCGGAACCAGTCAAGTAACGGCCGATTCACATGGCTTTGGGAGAAGCTGGTCTATTTCTTTGCGGACACCATTCGTTTTCTATCCTTTGGTGGCAGCAAGGGGATTGGGATTATTCTCTTTACCTTGATTATCCGGACAGTTCTCCTGCCGGTCTTCCAATTTCAGACCACTTCCTCGCGCAAGCTGCAGGAAGTACAGCCGCATATCAAGCGCCTGCAGGAAAAGTATCCTGGTAAGGATATGGAGAGCAGAACAGCCTTGGCTGAGGAAACTCAAAAGCTCTACAAAGAAAAGGGTGTCAATCCTTATGCCTCATTCATTCCGCTCTTTATCCAGATGCCAGTGCTCTTGGCTCTGTTTCAAGCCCTGACTCGAGTTGATTTTATGAAGACAGGTCACTTCCTCTGGCTCAATCTAGGAGCGACAGATCCGACCTTTATTCTTCCGCTGTTGGCAGCTCTCTTCACTTTCTTCAGTACTTGGCTTTCAAACAAGGCCTTGCCTGAGAGAAATGGCGGGATGACAGTCATGATGTACCTGATGCCAGTGATGATTTTCTTTTTTGCCCTTTATGCGGCGAGCGGGGTAGCCCTCTACTGGGCGGTCTCAAATGCTTATCAGGTGGTTCAGACCTTGCTGCTGAGCAATCCTTTTAAAATCATTGCCGAGCGGGAAGCCAAGGAACGGTCAGAGCGTCAATTGGAACAGAAAAAGAAACGTGCCCTGAAAAAAGCACAGAAAAAGAAAAAGTAAGTAAGAAGGAGGACTCTTGCAATGGTTATTTTTACAGGAGCAAGTGTTGAAGAAGCCATTCAAAATGGTTTGAAAACGTTGGATATTCCACGTATGAGAGCGCATATCACTGTTATTTCACGTGAGAAAAAAGGCTTTTTAGGCTTGTTTGGCAAGAAGCCAGCTCAGGTGGATGTCGAGCCAATTGCTGAGACGACAGTTGTCAAGGCCAATCAAAAGGCTGTAAAAGGTGTTCCCGAAGAGATTAACGCTCAGAATGAGCCTGTGCAGTCTGTCAGTGAAGCAACGGTTGATTTGGGCCGTGTGGTAGCTGCCATCAAGAAAGTCGAAGGAGAAGGCGAAGTTATCTCAGATGAGGTCAAGGCTGAAATTCTCAAAAATGACAAGCAAGCCAATACGATTTTAGAAGAGACTGGCACCATTGATCTTCTCAAGACCAACCAAGCTATTGATGAGGCAGTTGCTCAAGCAGAAGCAGACGATAGCAAGGTTATCTCTTTTGAACAAGCGGCTAAAGACAAGGCTGAGCCGACAGAAACAGAAGAAAGCTCTTTTGCTGACTTAGGCATCCAAGTCGAAGCAGACTACGATATTGAAGAAGTGGTTGACAACGTAACGAACTATGTTCAGAAAATCGTTGATGAGATGGATGTTGAAGCGGGCATTTCCAGCAGCCACAACCGCCGTACCATTAACATGCAGATTGATACTAATGAACCGGGGCGCGTGATTGGCTACCACGGAAAAGTCTTGAAAGCTCTGCAGCTATTGGCGCAAAACTATCTTTATAACCAATATTCTAAGAGCTTCTACATTTCCATTAATGTCAATGACTATGTTGAGCATCGGGCAGAAGTGCTGCAAAGCTATGCGCAGAAACTGGCTCAGCGGGCTTTGGAAGACCGACGCGGTCAGCACACAGACCCTATGTCTAACAGCGAGCGCAAAATTATCCACCGCATCATTTCTCGCATCGATGGCGTGACTAGCTATTCCGAAGGCGACGAGCCTAACCGCTATGTCGTCGTGGATATTGACAGCGAATAAAAAGAAAGCCAGCAGAGATGCTGGTTTTTGTATATAGAAAGGATTTTTTATGTCACTTTTTCCAGCTATTGAAAGTTATCTGCCTCATCAAGGGGCTAAGTATATATCTCCAGACAAGGCAGGGCAGCTGCGTGAGTCTATGTTGGAGATAAGAGCTAAGGGCAGGCGGCACGCAAGGAGTTTGCAGACTTTGGTCAAGGATTTTCAGAGCCTCTATCCCTAAGCTGACCTTGGAGCGAACCAGCCAGTGGATGAATCAGGCACAGATACTGCGGCCCCATTTTTGGAATTATCTTAAAGGCTATGGAGAAATCACAGAACCGATGTTTGCCCTGCGCTTGTATGGAACTGCAGAAGATTTTGGGGTATCGCTGGAGGTGAGCTTCATGGAGCGCAAGAAAGATGAGCACAGCCTCAGCAAGCAAAATCGGGTCTTGGAGTTGCCTATTCAGTCGCCAGCTTACTATTTTGCTCAGATAGATGGTGTGAGTCAGCGCTTTGAAGGAACAGAGGAAAATCGCCAGCTCCTTACTCAGCAGCTAGCGGTCGGTCAGGTTCGTAAGGTCTTGATTAAATACGATATTCCCCTTTCTCAGGCTGCTTCAAGAGAGCAAGTGCTGTCCCAGCTGCAGGAGGCCATGACAGCTTTGATTCCCTTTTATGAGGCGACTCGGACCATATGATTACGTTTACAAAGAGAAAGTTATTTAAGTAAGTATTGACAAAAGCCCCGGAATCATATAGAATAGTAAAGTATGTTTAGTAACTGATCACAACTAGCCGGCTAAACGAATACAAGAATCTAAGAGGAGGTATTCATCGTGAAACGTACTTATCAACCAAGTAAAATCCGTCGTGCGCGTAAACATGGTTTCCGCCACCGTATGTCAACTAAAAACGGTCGTCGTGTATTGGCAGCTCGCCGTCGTAAAGGACGCAAAGTTTTGGCTGCTTAATCCAAACGATTAATCAAGAAACCAGCGGAGACTCGAGACCGCTGGTTTTTTTGTCTTAAATTTACGGGTAAAAGTCAATAGACTGGCAGGATAGTTCCTCTTTTTGGCCAGTGTCTTTATTTAGGACTTCTACATACCAGTCTCCTTTGTGGCTAAATAGTTTGATAAATTGAACCTGAAGAGACTGCTGTTCATACTTAATTGGAAAAAATTCTCCCTGCCTGTGCAATAAAATATCAAGAATGATTCGCAACTGAGAGTTGTTGATTGTTTTCCTGACTTCTGGTTGAAGGATTTTCTCAATTTTTGTGATCTTGCTTAACTGCTGTTCTGAAATCGAGTTTTCAAATTTTTCTTTTAATTTTTGCAGATCAATATCAAAAGGGCACATATTGTAGTTTTCCAGAGTCAGCATGGAAAAATACAAGGCAGAAATTTCATCTATGGAGAAAATAATAGGAGATAACAAGTCGTTGCTAAGAATTTTATAACTGCCATTCCGGCCCTAAGTCAGAATAAATTGGAATCCCTAACGTTTCAAGGCTAGCAATATCACGAAGGGCAGTGCTTTTTGAAATATGATATCGATTCATAATATCTTTTAGATTGAATTGTCTTTTTCTTATTGAGAAAAAAATAAGCATATCGTTAATTCTTTGAGATTTATTCATGAGAAACTCCATATTTTTTTATTAAATGGTTTCAAAAAAATGATACCTTTTTTTATATTATACTAGTTTTAGAGAAAATAATAAAGGAGTCAAATATGAATCAATATTTTAAGGCCTTATTGGCAGAACAGACAGAAATGGCTCTAGCTACTTCTGTAAAGGATATCCCAAATGTAAGAATTGTCAATTTTTACTATGATGAGGAGACAAAGAAATTGTTCTTTATCTCATTTAAAAATAGTCATAAAATCCAAGAGTTGGCAATCAATAATCGTATAGCTCTTACAACAGTCCCGAAAGGTGATGGGAGGTATATCCGGATTCAAGGGAGAGTCAAAGAAAGCCAGCTTTCTATTGAGGATATAAAAAGCGTTTTTATCCAGAAGTATCCTTATTATCAAGATATTATTGAGCAGCATAGCAACTCCTTGCAACTTTTTGAAGTCTCTTTTTCTGATGCTTTCTTGGTCTTAGATAATAATCAAGTTGAGAAAATCAAACTATAAGGAGAAAATAGATGGTTGAGATAAAAAGATGCGATTGGGCTGAAAATAGTGAGCTTGAGAGAAATTATCATGACCATGACTGGGGGCGACCTGTGCATGACGAGCATAAACTCTTTAAAATGTTGATTTTGGAAGGTCAGCAGGCGGGCTTGAGCTGGCAAACTATTTTGTCAAAAATGGATGCTATGACAGAGGCTTATGAAAACTTCGATCCTGAAATAGTCTCCAACTATGACGAGCAGAAGATTGAAGAATTGCTTAGTGATCAAAGAGTGATACGAAATAGGCTGAAAATAAAGGCAGTTATAAAAAATGCTAAAGTCTATTTAAAACTAAAAGAAGAATATGGTAGTTTGGATTCTTATATTTGGTCTTTTGTAAATAATGAACCGATTCTTAATTCATGGTCCAGTATTGAAGAGGTGCCCGCTCGAACGGATCTATCCGATAAAATTAGTAAAGAACTCAAAAAGAAAGGTTTTTCTTTTGTTGGTTCTACGACTGTATATGCCTTTATGCAGTCCATTGGCATGGTCAATGATCATTTGCTGACCTGTGATTTTAGGATATAATCATTTTTCTTTGAATTGGAAAGGTGAGCGGTCTATTATCGAATGCTGGTAAATGATATAAAAAAGGAGAATAAAACCAGAAAGAAACTGTTTTTCTTTCTGGTTTTTTGTGTATAGTTAAGCACAGTTGCTTATTTTGCTACTGGTAAAAGCATTGGATACAGATAGCAGAGCAAGGTAAAGCTTATCAGGGCGTAAAAGATGCCGATGCGAATGGCTTGGATAGGTTTGTAGAAACGAATCAGGGTCAGTAGGCACCAGACTAAGAGAACTAGGATGAACCAAGCTGAAATCAAGCGCAGCGGTGTTGGTCCGTAAAGATAGATGTAGATGCCAAATAATTTCCAGCCAGCTAGTAAAGCCAGCAGACCGGTAAAGATAAAGAGGATAGTAGCTGCGAATCGCGTCCCTTTCTGGTCCCAGAGTGGTTTTGGCAATCAGATAGAAGACACCTAGGACTGCAAAGTTAAGGATAGAGACCCGAACCAGCTGCCAGAAGCCAGCCACGGCAACGGTTGAAGCATTCTGCGGAGAAATAGCCTGAGCTACTGTTCCGGCGCTTAGGAGCTGACCGAGCTCACCCAGACCCGTCAGGAAGAAGAGTGCATAGGTCAGGCAGAGGCTGCCGATGATAATGTAGGCTGCGAAAGCGGGTGCTACTCGCAAAGGGCGGATACTTGCTTGAAATTTTTTGTAGCTAAGTTTAGTATCTTTTTTGCCTAACAGACTGCCGGCTAGGAGGCCATACAAGTATAGACTGACAGGAACAGCCAGGCAGGCCTTGAAGACAATCATGCTGCTATCAAGACTTGAAAAGAGGGAGTCAAGGAGATTTTCAATAACATCAGCGGTATTGCTGAAGAAAGAAGCAAAGCTGTCTGAAACCTGACTTAGCTGGGACCAGACAAAGTAGACCAAGATTCCTGCAACAAAGAAGCTGCTGACGATAATCACGAGCTGTTGGGATTTCTTTGAAGACAGACTGTCAGAGCTGTCAGAAGAGTCCTGCTGCTTGCCTTCTATAAAGACTAGAATAGCAGCAATGAAATTTTTAAAGGGCAGGATGCAGAAGGCTTGAATGGCATCAAACCAGACCAGGATACCCAAACGCCCTTGGCTTAACCAGCCGGTGCGGGACAGAATATAGAAAGCGAATGAGATGTGGATGGCTAGAAATTGGAAAAATTCTAGCTGGCGATGAAGTCCCCCAGAGACTTAAAGCTAGGGCCTGAGCTAGCGTCATGATCAGAAAGCTTCTAGCCTCTAATCTGCTGTCAAGATTTTTTATCTGCAGAGATGGATAGGCCAATTTCCTGATTAAGGCTTCGCTTAACAATATAAGACCGATTGCAAAAGGGAAAAAGGATGCAGTTTGATAATTAAAAAATACAGCAGAGTAAAAGTAGGTTAAAAGATAGAGGATTAGATAGCTGATTTTAAAGAATCGCAGTTGCTTGTCCTCTAGGCCTGTGAAGATGGTCTGTCGTTCCTCCTCTGCGGGCAGACAAGGCTGGACATTCATCTGTTCTTGTGCTGGATATTCCATAATTATTTCTCCTCCTCATCAGGGATATACTCCAAAATATCGCCAGGCTGGCAGTCTAGTTCACGGCAGAGAGCGTTGAGTGTTGAAAAGCGGACAGCCTTGGCTCGATTATTTTTTAGGATAGATAGATTGGCTGGTGTTAGGTCAATCAACTCTGCTAAACGGCCAGCGCTGATGCGCTTTTGCGCCATGACAAGGTCTAAATTTATCTGAATCATAAGACCTCCTAAATAGTGTAGTCCACTTGATCCTGCAGCTCAATGGCCTTGCCAAAGGCATTGCGGATGACACGGATAATCAGGGTCAGATGCTGCAGGAAACAGTGACTAAGAGCATGGGCAAATAGGCTGTCAGTCCCATAAAGAGGGAGATAAGAGCGACAGTGCCCACTTCCCAGCCAAGATAGCGCATGTACTGAACATTTTGTGTGATAAAGACCTGATTTTTACCAATGCGGCTAAGGAGTCGATAGAGATGGACAATGCAGGCCAGAGCCAGGCAGCCTAGGACATAGCCGAGCAGCAGCAATAGCCAAAAGCGCGTCTCCCCTTGAAAGAAAGGAGAGGGAAATTCGATAACTAGGTTGACGACCCAAGGTCCTAGGGCTATCAGGATAATGGAAGCAATAAATAAAAGGCTGATACTGATTTTTGTAAGAGTAATACTCATATCTTCAGCAGTCTTTTTCATTTTGTCTGTCATAATTTCCTCCGACTAACGTTTCATTTCTTAGTAACTATAACACGAATCGTTATCGATAATCAATAAGTAAAATATCGAAAAAAGATAAAATCGGTCTTAAGGACTAGATGAAAGTTTTCTAAAAAGTTCTTATTGTATAGAGATGGATTTTTTGTCAGGAGATGAACAGAGCAGAAGACGATGAATATTTTGCTTGATTTTTGGTATAATGAAAAACAGGAATTGTATACTCTTCTGGTCAGAAGCGGAGTATGTGTAAGGAGGGAAGAATCTGTGGGTGTAAAGCTTGTTCATTATCGTAGTAAGTTATATGAATTTCTTATGGTGCCTGCCATCGTTTCAAGGGATGATAAACATATGTGGAAGGATTTACGGCAGAATCAAAAGGAGCTGCTTCTTGATGTACAGCCGCACTATGATAAGCTCTATCAGGATTTACTTCCTTTGAAAAGCGAGCTTGTTGCGGTTAGTTTGTTCGAAGGAGCTACAGTGGGACTGGCTCCGCTCCTCTACCTCTACTTGCTAGAAAAAGGAGAAGATCCGGCCAATCTGCATGACTTGTTAGAATGTCTGAAAAAACTAGACGCAGAGCAAATCATCTATTGCTTATCACTTAAGCTTTCTAAAGGGGAAGTTACCAAGGGACATCCTGAAGATCTGCTGGCTTTTATAGAGAATAGTGACAAGTCTCCGGAAAATAAATGGTACTGGTACCAAGCTATTCAGCATCCAGAGAAGCTTCGGGATCAATTAGTTTCCTTGCTGGAAAGAGTGTTCGAGCTCTATCAGCCTATTTATGAGCAGTTTGAGCAGGAAGTTCTAGCTTTTGAACAAGAATTTAGCCTATCTGATGTGATGGATGATGAAGAGCAGAATGCCAAGCTTCTTGAAAAGGACACTCAAGTCTTTGTTCTGTCACCCATGTTTATTGACTCTTTTCTCGAAAAGGTTCCTGATTTCACTTCCTATTCCTTAGTCCTTTCGACGAGAAGTTCCCAGTTATCAAAGGCGGAATCGGAGCTTAACGATGAAACATTGGCTCTGACCTTAAAAACTCTTGGAGATGAAACCCGCTATAAAGTCTTGATTGAATTGATTCAGCCGCATGCCAAGAATAAAGATATAGCTAAAAAACTGGGGCTTACAAGAGCCTCTATCTCATTCCATACGCAAAAGCTCCTAAATTCTGGCTTGCTGGAGCTTGTGGTGGATGATGATTCGGTTAAATACACGGTCAATAAAGAACTGATTCGAAAGATTATAGAGAAGTTCAAACAGGACCTAAGATAGTTTAAGAAGACCTAGATTCATTCTAGGTCTTCTTTTTGTAAAATAATAATCTAACAAAAATTTGACAATCGACTAATTTATTGTTATGATTTGTTAAACAAAAATCTAACAAGAGTAAAGGAGATGTCGTATGATTGTTTTTTTGCCAAAAAACAAAAATTTTCGCCAGTTGCTCATCAATCAATGGATTTCAGGTTTTGGGGACATTGTTTTTTATTTGGCTTTGATGAACTATGTCTCCGCTTATTCCTTTTGCTCCACTTGCGGTTTTATTGATTTCTCTTTCTGAAACGCTGCCTCAGTTAATTCAAGTTTTTACTGGAGTTGCAGCGGACTTTCAGAAAGAATCGTATTCATAAATACCTGCTTATACAGTTTAGTAAGGTGCTCTTATATAGCTTGGTAACGTTTTTGCTGCTTGGACAAGACTTTCTCTTTCTTGATTCTGCTTGTGATTTGCTTGATTAACTTTCTGTCGGATAGTCTGAGTTATTTTTCAGGTGCCATGCTGACGCCGGTTTATGTAAAAGGTGATTGAGCAAGATATGACCTCTGCTATGGGCTTTCGGCAGGCTAGTATGAGTCTGGTTCATATTTTGGGGAATCTAGCTGGCGGTTTTCTCATCGCTTGGATGAGTATTGGAGCTTTGGCAGGACTGAATGCTCTGACATTCTTGCTAGCTTACCTTGGTTTTTGGGCATATTAGTAAAAGCTTACAGGACTTAGAACCGGAGCTCAGCAGTGCCAAGGAGCTAAATAAAGAGAATTATTGGCAGCATTTATTGGATTCTCTTAAAAGTCTTACTGGGATTGAAAAACGTTGTGAGGTTGTTATTGGTTTCAACCTTTGGGCAGGTCACTCTGAATATTCTGACGCCAGTAGCGACTCTTTTATTGCTGAAAAGGCCTTTTTGGAATTTGCAGATTGGTCAGTCCATTGCCGTGTTAATTATTCTAAGTTCCTCTGGTCTGATCTTAGGGAAAATTTTGAGTGGCAGTTTGCTGAAAAAACTTTCGACTAAGTTTGCTATGTATAGTAGCCAAGTATGTGAAGGTTTTATTCTTTGCGGTTTTTTCTGGCAAAATTTTTTACTTATACTGATAGCAAGCTTTGCTTGCTCTGTTACAGTCGGTCTGCTGAGTCCAAGATTGCAGAATCTGTATTCAGTATGATTCCAGAAGAAGCGATGGGAGCCATCCAGTCAGCTATTAATCTATTTAGCATGGCTGTTCCGAGTGTTTTATCTATGCTGTTAATAGCTCTTGCCAGCAGCATGGGAATTATTTATATTCTCCTCCCGCTTGTGTTAATGCTGGCACTGTCTTTTTACTTAATTATTCCAATGGAGAACTTGAAGACAGATTCGGATAGCTGTTGAATGGCAGCTATCTTATTTTTCTGCTTTGAAGAGACTTCTGATTTTTTAGGTCATTTTTGGTATAATAAAGGACAGGAAATACAAGGAAGTAAAACATGAAGATTTTTGATACACACACGCATTTAAATGTGGAAGAATTTGCTGGTCGAGAGGAAGAGGAACTGCAGCTGGCTGCAGAAATGGGCGTCAGCAAAATAAATATTGTCGGTTTTGACCGACCGACTATTGAGCGCGCCTTGGAGTTGGCTGACAGCTATGATCAGCTTTATGCTACGATTGGCTGGCATCCGACTGAGGCTGGGACGTATGATGAGGCGGTGGAAGCCTATTTGGTAGATAAACTTCGTCACCCCAAGGTGGTGGCTCTAGGCGAGATTGGGCTGGACTATCACTGGATGACTGCGCCCAAGGATGTTCAGGAGCGGGTTTTTCGACGCCAAATCCAGCTCTCCAAAGAGCTGAACCTGCCCTTTGTCGTTCACACACGTGACGCATTGGAGGATACCTATGAGATTATCAAGAGTGAGGGTGTCGGCCCTCGAGGCGGTATTATGCACTCTTATTCGGGTTCTTTGGAAATGGCAGAGCGCTTTATTGAGCTGGGAATGATGATTTCCTTTTCTGGGGTCGTCACCTTTAAGAAAGCGACGGATATTCAGGAGGCTGCGCAGAGCCTGCCTTTAGACAAAATCCTCGTCGAGACTGATGCACCTTATCTGGCGCCCGTTCCCAAGCGTGGCCGAGAAAACAAAACAGCCTATACTCGCTATGTTGTAGAGAAAATTGCTGAGCTTCGTGGGCTGCCTGTCGAAGAAGTAGCGCAAGCGACCTATGATAATGCAAAGAAGGTGTTTGGGCTTGACTGAGAAGATAAAAATCCCTCAGGTAATCGTCGTTGAGGGCAAGGATGATACAGCCAATCTTCAGCGATTTTACCAAGTTGACACTTACGAGACGAGAGGTTCCGCTATCAATGAAGAAGACCTAGAGCGGATTGAGAAACTGCACCAGCTGCGTGGTGTTATTGTCTTTTACCGATCCAGACTACAATGGCGAGCGTATCCGTCGAATGATTATGGAGGCAGTGCCAACTGCTCAGCATGCCTTTCTCCGCCGTGATGAGGCGACCCCCAAGTCTAAGAACAAAGGTAAATCGCTTGGAGTAGAGCACGCTTCATTTGAGGATTTACAGCAGGCGTTAGCTGGGCTGGTCGGATATTTCGATGATGAGGATAATTTTGATATCACCAAAGGCGACCTCGTACGACTAGGCTTGCTTATGGGAAGTGACAGCCGTCAGCGTCGAGAGTATCTGGGAGAAGAGCTCCGTATCGGCTATTCTAATGGTAAGCAGCTCCTCAAACGCTTGGAACTGTTTGGGGTGACTTTGGCAGAAGTGGAAGAAGCTATGCTTAAGTATTCAGACTAACGGGGTCAGAAATGAAAAAAGTAATTATTACGGGCGGCAATAGTGGTATTGGCTATCAGGCTGCAAAACAGTTAGCTGAAAAGGGCTGGTCAGTGACCCTATTTTGCCGGCGAAAAGAAGCTGCTGAGCAAGCCTGTGAGAAAATCCGTCAACAAACAGGAAATTCGCATGTAGATTATATCTTGGTTGATTTATCTGAGATGAAGAGCGTCAGGAAAGCAGTGGAACAGTATATCCAAAAAGAAGAGACTTTAGATGTTTTAATTAACAATGCGGCTGATTTTGACTTATCAATCAAAAAGCCAATTCTTACCAAAGACGGATTAGAAAAACAATTTGCGACCAACGTGGTTGCTCCCTTTTTACTTTCTGCCTTGTTGAAGGGCTTGTTGGAAAAGTCAGAAAGTGGTCGGATTGTTAATATTTCTTCCCAAGGGCTAGTGCTTTATCCTTTCATGAAGCTTGATTTTGAAAATTTATCTGGACAAAAACATACAGTATTGATATTTCGACAAATGGCCTGTGCTTTGATCCTTTCATGAAAGCTTTATTTTGGAAAACAGTCAGAAAGTGGTCATCAAATATTTCTCAGGGCTGATGCTGTATCCTTGTCATGAAGCTTTGATATGCGAAACAGTCTATAGGCATCAAACATTCAGTCCTGCTAAGACCTATTATCAGAATAAAATGCTGTATAAAGATCATGTCAGATTTTATCGATAGTCTGAAAGAAAATCTGAAAAAAATTAGTCGAGATTTATCGATTAGTCCTGAAGAAATGGCTATGAAAGGGCTTTTTGTATGACGAGAAAATTAGTCAGAGAAGTAAAGGCTAAGCATTTGCTTACGATGAAGAAGAGCTTTTATTTGATGAGAAATAAAGGGGGACGCATTTGCTTACGAGGAAGAAGAGCAGAAAAAACTTTACAGCTTGCTAGAGCAAATGACCTCCTTAAAAGATAATGAATAAATAATTAGAAAAGAGAAAACATGCGTATTGCAGACTATAGTGTGACCCGTGCCATTCTGGAGCGTCACGGTTTCACTTTTAAAAAATCTTTCGGTCAGAATTTCCTGACGGATACCAACATCCTCCAGAAGATTGTGGATACAGCCGAGATTGACAAAAAGGTCAATGTCATCGAGATTGGGCCTGGTATTGGGGCTTTGACAGAATTTTTGGCCGAAAGTTCCGCGGAGGTCATGGCCTTTGAGATTGATGATCGGCTGGTACCGATTTTGGCAGATACTCTGCGCGATTTTGACAATGTGACAGTGGTCAATCAGGATATTCTCAAGGTTGATCTGGCCCAGTACATAGCAGAGTTTAAGAATCCAGATCTGCCTATCAAGGTAGTGGCGAACTTACCCTACTACATTACGACTCCAATTCTCATGCACTTGATTGAGAGTGGGATTCCTTTTAGTGAGTTTGTCGTGATGATGCAGAGAGAAGTAGCGGATCGGATTTCGGCTCAGCCGAATACCAAGGCCTATGGTAGTTTATCGATTGCGGTCCAGTATTACATGACGGCCAAGGTTGCCTTTATCGTGCCGCGGACAGTCTTTGTGCCAGCACCTAATGTAGATTCGGCGATTCTCAAGATGGTGCGCAGAGACCAGCCAGCTGTTGAGGTACAGGACGAGAAATTCTTTTTCAAGGTCTCCAAGGCCAGCTTTGTCCACCGTAGGAAGACTCTCTGGAATAACCTGACCAGTTATTTTGGGAAGTCTGAGGAGACTAAAGGCAAACTGACAGCAGCTCTAGAACGAGCGGAGTTATCTCCAAGTGTTCGGGGAGAAGCTCTGAGTTTAGAGGAATTTGCGTGCTTGGCAGACGCTTTGAAGTCTGAAGGATTATAAAACAATAGAAGATCCGCTCTATATAGCTGGTCTTCTATTTTGCTAATGAGGTAAATATGAAAGTGAAATTTCTGTCTTTGTTTTCTGCCCTGCTCTGGTTTTCGCAGTCTTTACCCCATTTCCTGCTTATGCTAGGTCTGCCTCTGGGACGTTTGGTATTTGGCGGCGCTTATATAGTATTTCCTTTATGGTTGCGGCCAGTTAACTTCCTGCTTTTCTTGCTGTGGGCTTTCTTTAGTCTTAGTTATCTATCTTTGGGCGGTTGGCTAAGAAGTAGCTTGAAGTCTTCTGTTCTGAGAAAGATCATCTTAAGCGGAACTGTTTTTCTCTTTTTGGCTACTGTTTTCAATTTCTTTGTGACCGCGAGTCTATTAGAGAAATATTTAACAGGGGGACTGACCTTTCTGGCTTTTCTCAGCAGTGTAATTCTACTTCATAATAACAAAAAATCCTATCAAACATGATAGGATTGCTTTTTATGCGGAGGAAGGGATTTGAACCCTCACACCCGTACGGGCACATGCGCCTGAAGCATGCGTGTCTGCCGTTCCACCACCTCCGCTTGAGATTCTATTATAACTTATTTTTGTGAAAATGCCAATAGCGAATATCAGTTTTTTTCATACAGTGAAAAGAAGCAGAAAAATTTCTATTTTTTCTTTACTAAAATAGTTCTATGATATTGCCATTATAGCAAGTATTTGTTACAATTAGATTAATTACTTATTTAGGTAACGAAATAAAAAAGGAGAATGTTATGAAACTGAAAAAATGGCTGCTGTTTTTGATGCTGCCCCTTCTGTTTTTGCTGGATTTGAAGCTGTTTACAGCAACTGCTCAAGCGGATGTTTTGAAGAATGCAATCACAGATATTAAAATCTGGGACCACTCTAATGGCCGCGAAGCAACCAAGGTTAACGGCGCTTATAATTTGGTTCAAGGGGGAAATTATCGCTATGAGCTAGTTTTTGATTTGTCTGCTTACGATAACAAGCTCAAGGATGGGGATACCTTTACCTTTACAGTACCGAACGGTGCAACCATTGCTGATGGTACAACTTTTACTCTGACGGATAATGAAACGCAGGTCCAGCTCGGAGCTGCTAAGATGACATCGAATGGTTCAGTAAGGGCGGTCTGATCACGGTTACTATTCAGAATTTGGAAGATTACAAGTCTAAGACAACTGCTAGTGGAGTAAGAGGGAGCTTCTTCTTTGACTTTCAGGCGACGACAGTAGGCGCTGATCAGGACTGGAATTATAATCCCGAGGAAACTCAAGGCGCGATGAGCCATAAGGTAACCATTAACGAGCGCAAACAAAGCAGTTTTTCAACAGCCGGTGAAAACTACGCTAAGATTGGAGGGGTCATTGCTAAGAAGCCATATAATTCGGCTATTCTTGGCAAGAGCGGAGACTACTCCCATAACTGGACTGTTCGTATCAATACTCAGCAAAAGACTTATAATTCTCCTATTGTTATCAAGGATGTCATTCCAGATAGCAGTGCACCAATGCAATTCGTTCCGGAGCAACTTGTCCTTCGCCAAGGGGAGTACACGCAGAGTTTATCAAGTATTGCGAATTCTGTCATCTTGAAAGAAGGTCAAGATTATACGGTTGCCTATAATGACACTTATACAGAATTTACTCTAACCATCAATAACCCAGGCAACCACGCCTTTATGTTGAACTATATGACAACTTCACCAGCTGATGGTTCTTTGGTGTCGAATACGGCTGAGATGGAAGTTGATAATGAAAAACTGCCATTCAGAGATGATCGTCCTGGTGTTACGTCTTCTACAATAGAACGTAGTAGCCGGATTACAGAGGGCGGTGTCATTACAGCTGACATCAGCAACAGTCTGGTTCTCTACAAGCAAGATTCTAAGACTGGCAAAATGCTGGAAGGTGCTGTCTTTAAGGTGACAACTCCTAGCGGTGAAGAGATTACTCTGCCGCCGACAGATGCTAACGGTCGGGTTTCTACACAGCCTTTCTCAAGTGAAGAAATCAAGAAAGGTCAATTCACAGTAGAAGAAGTAACAGCTCCGGAAGGCTATGTACTGGACAGCAATCCGATGAGGTGACTATCAAGGCTGATGGAGCGGTTAAGACAGTCAAGAATACGGTGGATCCAAATGCCAGCAAAAAGCTGACAGTCAAGAAAGTTTGGAAAGATGAAAACAATCAAGATGGCAAGCGTCCGGCTTCTATTGCTGTAGATGTCTACGCTAACGGTCAAAAGTTGGCTGATAAGACAGTGACTGTAACTGGCGGAAGTACAGATGCGGAGTGGACAGCTCAGACAACTGATTTACCAATCTTTGATACAAATGGTCAAAAAATCACCTATACAATCGGTGAAGATCAGCTTGATGGCTACGATGCTCCAGAAGTAGATCAGGGGAATCTCACTGTTACCAATACTCGTACGCCAGAGAAAATCGCTATCAAAGCCAGCAAGAAATGGGATGATGCCGAGAATCAAGACGGCAAACGTCCTGCCAATGTTGTTGTCAAACTTTATAAAGAAGTCGGCGGTCAGAAATCAGAAGTTGTGAACCGAACTCTGACTGAAGCTGACCAGTGGGCAACCGAGTTCGCCAACTTGAACAAATATGAAAAGGGACAAGAAGTTGTTTATTCTATTGAAGAAGATGCGGTCCCTCACTATCAATCTCAGGTAACTGGCAATGCTGCTGACGGCTTTGTAGTGACCAACACTTACAAGCCAGAAACAATCAAGATTTCTGGTCAGAAGAAGTGGGAAGATGCGGAAAACCAAGACGGCAAGCGTCCAAATGCTGTTAGAGTCAAGATCTTGAAAGGCCAAGATATTGTCGATGTGCAGGAAGTGACGGCTGCTAACGGTTGGAAATATGAATCCAATCCTCTTCCTAAATATGCAGCAGGCCAAGAAATTGCTTATACTGTTGCAGAAGAAGCTGTGTCAGGCTACACGAGCAAGGTGGACGGCTACAACATCACCAACTCTTACACTCCAGAAACGGTCAAGATTTCCGGTCAGAAGAAGTGGGATGATGCAGATAACCAAGATGGTAAGCGCCCAGCTTCTATTAAGGTTAAAATTCTGAATGGTGATACGGTTGTTGACGAGCAAAATGTGACTTCCGCTAACGAATGGAAGTATGAGTCGAAGGCTCTGCCTAAATATGCAGCAGGTCAAGAAATCACTTATACCGTAAGTGAGGAAGCTGTTCCAGGTTATACTAGCAAAGTAGAGGGGTACAACATTACCAACTCTTACACTCCAGAGACAACGACTGTGTCTGGAAGCAAGACTTGGGAAGATGGCGATAACCAGGATGGCAAGCGCCCAGCTTCTATCACAGTTAATCTGCTAGCTGACGGTCAAAAAGTCAATACTCAAACAGTCGGAGAGGCAGAAGGCTGGTCTTACAACTTTACTGGCTTGCCAGTCTACAAGGATGGCCAACGAATTACCTATACAGTGACAGAAGAAGCTGTACCGGGTTATTCAACCAATCTCAACGGCTACAATATCACTAACTCTTATACACCAGAAAAGACAGAAATCACTGCCAGCAAGACCTGGAATGACAGCGACAATCAAGATGGCAAGCGTCCAACTAAGATTAGCATTAAACTGATGAAGACCGTTGGCGGTGTCAAGACAGAAGTCGCTAGCAAGGAAGTGACGGCTGCTGATCAATGGCAAACCAAATTTGAAAATCTGCCAGTTTATGAAAATGGTCAGAAGATTGATTACTCTATCGAGGAAGATGATGTAGCTGGCTACACTAAAGAAATCAAAGATTTCACAGTTACCAACTCTTACACTCCAGAGATGATCAAGATTTCCGGTCAAAAAGTCTGGGATGATGCTGATAACCAAGATGGCAAGCGTCCAGCTTCTGTTAAGGTTAAGGTGAAAAATGGCGATACTGTCGTAGATGAGCTGGAAGTAACGGCTGCTAACGATTGGAAGTTTGAGTCTAAAGCTCTTCCTAAGTATGCAGCAGGTCAAGAGATTGCCTATACTGTTACTGAAGAAGCAGTTGCGGAATATCAAACTAAGATTGATAAGTTCACCATTACTAATTCTTACACTCCTCAAAGTACGGAGTATGCTGTTACGAAGGTCTGGGATGATGCAGATAACCAGGACGGCAAGCGTCCGGCTTCTATCACAGTGCAGCTGTATCGCTCAGTAAACGGTCAAGAGCCAGCTGCTGTCGCAGGTAAGACATTGACCTTGACGGCTGATAATGAGGTGGCTGCCAACACTTGGAAAGCCAGCTTCACCAATCTGCCTCAGTTTGACAAGGGGCAGGAGATTACCTACTCTGTCAAAGAGGATGATGCAACAGTAGCCGCTTTGAAAGAAAAAGGTTACAGTCCGAAAGTAGAAGGTCAGACAATCACTAACTCTCATACTCCAGAGCAGGTTAAAGTTTCTGGTCAGAAAGTCTGGAATGATGCAGATAATCAAGACGGCAAACGCCCAACATCTATTACAGTTAAGGTAATGGATGGAAGCACTATTGTTGATACACTTGAAGTAACAGCTGCTAATGGATGGAAGTTTGAATCTAAAGACCTGCCTAAATATAGAAATGGTCAAGAGATTGCCTACACACTTAAGGAAGATGCTGTTGCTCAGTATGAAACTAAGATTGATAAGTTCACCATTACCAACTCCTACACTCCAGAAACTGTTAAAGTCTCTGGTCAAAGGTTTGGGATGATGCTAATAATCAAGATGGCAAGCGCCCAGCATCTATCAAGGTCAAGATTTTGGACGGAGATAAGGTGGTAGATGAGCTGGAAGTGACAGCTGCTACTGACTGGAAGTTTGAGTCCAAAGATCTGCCTAAGAATAAGAAGGGCAAGAAAATCAACTATACAGTCCTTGAAGAAGTGACGGTTGAGGGGTATAGCAGCAGCCAAGAACAAGCAACAGATGGCAGCTTCACTTTGACTAATAGCTATAAACCAACACAGATTGCTGTTAAGGGAACTGCGGTATGGTCAGATGCTGAAAATCAAGATAAGGTACGACCTTCCAAAATTACTGTTCGCGTCTTGGCAGATGGCAAACCAATTAAAGAAGAGGTTGTGTCAGAAGAAAATGGTTGGCAGTATGACTTTAGCGACCTTCCTAAGTACAAGGACGGTAAGGAAATTGTCTATAGTGTTGCGGCTGATCCAGTAGATGGCTACAAGCTTGAGATCAACGGTACTCAGCTGACCTTTAGTCATATCCCTGCTAAGAAAGAGGTTGTTGACGGAGCGATAACTAATAAGCCAGGCGGTCAAGCTCCGAAAGTCGGAGGTAAAGCTCTTCCTCGTACTGGACAGGAAGAAAATCTCCTTGTTACTATTCTTGGCTTCCTAGCAGCGCTTCTCGCAGGAGGAATGCTGATGGCTAAGGCAAAACGCAGCTAATCGGTTTTGTGACTTACTGAAAATTACAGTGAGCGTCTCATTCGATATAAAAAAGCGAACAGGTTCTTTTGAGCCTGTTCGCTTTTATCATGCCAGTTTCATTCTAAATATTTTAAAGCAGCTACTTTCTATGAAAAAAGAAGCCAATCTTAAGAAATGCCTTCTATGCAAAACAAGCAAGCTAAATCTCGCTTTTTTTGTTATAATGAGTGTATTAACTTTTAAGGAGCAATCTTGCAAGGAAAAATCATTAAGGCTCTGGCTGGTTTCTATTATGTAGAGTCGGATGGACAGGTTTATCAAACCAGAGCGCGGGGTAATTTTCGCAAAAAAGGACAGACGCCTTATGTTGGTGATGAAGTTGAATTTTCAGCAGAAAAAGACTCGGAAGGCTATATTTTAAAAATAGCAGAGCGTAAAAACAGCCTAGTTCGACCTCCCATTGTCAACATTGACCAAGCAGTTGTAATCATGAGCGCGAAAGAGCCAGATTTCAATGCCAATCTGTTAGATCGTTTTCTGGTGCTTTTAGAGCATAAGAGGATTCATCCTATTATCTACATCAGCAAGTTAGACCTGCTTGAAGATGAGCAGAGCTTGGATGTCTATGTACAGGCCTATCAGTCCATCGGCTATGAGGTCATTAAGTCGACTGAGGAATTGCTGCCGCTGCTGACAGGGAAAATCACTGTTTTTATGGGACAGACTGGGGTTGGAAAGTCCACCCTGCTCAATAAAATTGCCCCAGACCTGCAGTTGGAAACAGGAGAGATTTCTGAAAGTCTGGGCCGTGGCCGCCATACGACGCGAGCTGTCAGCTTTTACAATCTAAACGGTGGGAAGATTGCTGATACGCCAGGATTTTCGTCTTTGGATTACGAGGTGAGCACAGCTGAAGATCTCAATCAAGCTTTTCCAGAGATTGCTGAGTTTAGCCAGTCCTGTAAGTTTCGTACTTGCACTCATACTCACGAGCCAGCTTGTGCCGTTAAGCCAGCAGTCGAGTCCGGCCAGATAGCGTCATTCCGCTTTGATAATTACCTGCAGTTTCTCAGCGAAATCGAGAATCGTCGGGAGACCTATAAAAAAGTTGCCAAAAAAAATTCTAAATAAGGAGAAGAACTATGACTTCATTCAAAATTGCCCCTTCAATCTTAAGTGCGGACTATGCTAATTTTGAATCAGAACTGAAAAAGTTAGAAGCAACAGGCGCTGAGTATGCCCATATTGATATTATGGATGGTCATTTTGTACCCAATATCAGCTTTGGGGCTGGGGTTGTTGCCAGTATGCGTCCTCACAGCAAGCTAGTCTTTGATTGCCATCTGATGGTTTCCAATCCTGAACATCATATCGAAGAATTCGCTCGTGCCGGTGCAGATATTATCAGCATCCATGCCGAAGCGACACCTCATATCCACGGAGCACTGCAGAAGATTCGGGCAGCGGGAGTCAAACCTAGTGTTGTGATTAATCCGGGAACACCAGTTGAAGCAGTCAAAAATGTTTTGAATTTGGTTGATCAAGTCCTTGTGATGACAGTTAATCCAGGCTTTGGCGGTCAGGCCTTTCTGCCAGAAACCATGGATAAGATTCGTGAACTGGTCGTTCTGCGCGAAGTCAATCAGCTGAATTTTGATATTGAAGTGGATGGCGGTATTGACGATAAGACCATTGGAATTGCTAAAGAGGCTGGTGCCAATGTTTTCGTAGCTGGCAGCTATGTTTTCAAGGGTGATGTCAATCATCAAGTTCAGACCTTACGGGATGCCCTGCATGACTAAGGTTGCACTGTTTGCTGGTGGGAACTTGGAGCATTTTAGCTTTGATTTTGATGTGTTGGTTGGAGTAGACCGTGGGAGCCTCTTTCTGCTTGAGCAAGGAGTTTGTCCTGATTTGGCTGTCGGGGATTTTGACTCTGTGAGCAAGGAAGAATTGCTGCGCATAAAAGATAGAGCCAAGGAAGTCGTTCAGGCCCATCCTGAAAAGGATGATACGGACCTGGAGTTAGCTGTTCAGGCTTGTTTTGAGCGCTATCCAGATGCTTGTCTAACTATTTTTGGAGCCTTTGGAGGCCGTCTGGATCATGCCTTTGGCCAATGTTTTCCTGCCCAGTAATGAAAAAATTGCACCTTATATGGAGAAGATTTTTCTGGAAGACGAACAGAATCTGCTGACCTATGTTCCCAAGGGGCGCCATGAAATCAAACCAGTAGCTGGCATGCGCTATCTGGCCTTTCTGCCATCGGATGATGCTGCCTTAACGATTGAGGGCGCCAAATATCCGCTCAATAAAGATAACTTTTTTTTCAAAAAAGTGTATGCTTCTAACGAATTTATAGATAAGCCCATTTATTTGGACTTTGATAGCGGCTATACAGTCGTCATTTACAGCAAAGACAGGAGCTGATATGGAGTTTATAATCATCCTCATTCTTTTGGGAAATCTAGTGCTGACCTTTCTTTTATGGCAAAAGCTTAGTCAGCAGACCGAGACGCTAAAGCAAGTCTTGGAAAATCAGGCAGATCATCTATCGGATCAGTTGGACTATCGCTTGGAGCAAGAAAGCCAGAAAAAGCAAACGGCTCAGAAAGAGCTGGAATTAGCTCTGGGAGATCGTTTGAGCGAGGTCAGGACAGATTTGCACCGCAACTTGACAGAGCTGCGCTTGGAAATCAGTGACAACCTGACCAAGAATCGGGATAAAACTGACGAGCGTATGCGGCAGATTCAAGAGTCCAACGAAACCCGTCTAGAGCAGATGCGGCAGACTGTTGAAGAAAAACTGGAAAAAACACTTCAGACTCGTCTTCAGACTTCTTTTGAGACCGTTTCTAAGCAGTTGGAGTCTGTTAATCGCGGTTTGGGAGAAATGCAGAGTGTTGCCCGAGATGTCGGCACACTGAATAAGGTCTTATCCAACACCAAGACTCGGGGGATTCTAGGGGAGTTGCAACTGGGGCAGATTATTGAGGACATCATGACGGCCAGTCAGTATGAGCGAGAGTTTGTGACGGTGGCCGGCTCCAGCGAGCGTGTCGAATATGCCATTAAACTGCCAGGACAGACGGAGCATGAATATGTCTATCTGCCCATTGATTCTAAGTTTCCTCTGGCTGATTACTACCGTTTGGAAGATGCTTATGAGTCTGGCAGCAAGGAAGAAATTGAGCTCTATCGCAAGTCTCTCTTAGCAAGTGTTAAACGCTTTGCCAAGGATATTAAGAGTAAATATCTGGCACCGCCAGCTACGACCAATTTTGGCATTATGTTTCTGCCAACGGAAGGTCTCTATTCGGAAGTTGTCCGCAATCCAGCCTTTTTTGACAGTTTGCGGAGGGAGGAGCAGATTGTGGTGGCGGGACCGTCGACCTTATCTGCCTTGCTCAATTCACTGTCTGTCGGCTTTAAAACGCTCAATATACAAAAAAGTGCGGACGATATCAGCAAGGTTCTGGGTTCTGTCAAATCCGAGTTTAACAAGTTTGGTGGCATTCTGACCAAGGCACAGAAACACTTGCAGCATGCTTCGGGCAATATTGATGAACTCTTGACCCGTAGGACAGGAGCTATCGAAAGAACCTTACGCCATATTGAGCTGTCTGACCAAGACCTCGATTTGAACTTTACTTGATTTTTCAGAAGAAAGGGAAAACAATGAAGATTAATCAAATGAAAAAAGATGAACTGTTTGAAGGTTTCTATCTGATCAAGTCAGCAGAAGTCCGTCAGACAAGGGCTGGGAAAAATTATCTGGCTTTCACCTTTCCAAGACGATACAGGGGTAATCGAAGGCAAACTCTGGGATGCTCAGCCACATAATGTTGAAGAATTCACTGCTGGCAAGGTCGTGCACATGCAAGGCCGACGAGAAGTCTACAATAACACACCCCAGGTCAATCAACTGACCCTGCGTCTTCCTAAGGCTGGAGAGCCCAATGATCCAGCGGATTTCAAGGAAAAACCGCCAGTAGACCAGAAAGAAATCCGAGATTATTTATCTCAGATGATTTTCAAGATTGAAAATTCGGTCTGGCAGCGCGTGGTCCGCTCGCTTTATAGCAAGTATGACAAGGAGTTCTATTCTTATCCAGCTGCTAAGACCAATCACCATGCTTTTGAGTCAGGGCTCGCCTTTCATACCGCTACCATGGTCAAGCTAGCAGATGCTATCGGAGACATTTATCCTCAGCTTAATAAAAGCTTGTTGTTCGCAGGGATTATGCTCCATGACTTGGCCAAGGTTATTGAACTCAGCGGTCCGGAAAATACCGAGTACACTGTGCGAGGCAATCTGATTGGCCACATTGCTTTGATTGATGAAGAATTGACCAAGACCTTGATGGAGCTGAAAATTGATGATAGTAAGGAAGAGGTTATCGTCCTGCGCCATGTCCTTCTCAGCCACCACGGTCTCTTGGAATACGGCAGTCCTGTCCGGCCTAAGATTATGGAGGCAGAAATTCTGCACATGATTGATAATCTGGATGCGGAGATGATGATGATGACTGCTGCCTTAGGACTTGTAGATCCAGGTGAAATGAGCAATAAAATATTCGCTCTTGAAGGCCGTTCTTTCTACAAACCAAAAACTTGAACAGTAAAATACGAAAAATGGACATTACTTGGAAAAAGAATGTTCGTTTTTTTGTTTTTTTGTTATGGTATAATGAATAAAATAACTTTAATTGGTGAAAAAAATGAAATTAAGAAGAAGTGAGCGTATGGTGGTTATTTCTAATTATTTGATTAACCATCCCTTATGAATTAACGAGCTTAAATACATTTGCAGAAAAATACGAATCTGCCAAATCTTCTATTTCAGAAGATATTGTCATTATTAAGCGAGCCTTTGAAGAGATTGAAATTGGGAACTATCGAAACGATTACTGGTGCCGGTGGAGGAGTGATTTTTCAGCCCATCCATCTCAGATACAGAAGCTAAGACCATTGTACAAGGTCTTTGTGATCAGCTGTCTGAAAGCAATCGGATTCTTCCTGGGGGCTACATTTACCTATCTGATCTGCTCAGCACTCCCATCCATTTTGAATAATATCGGACGAATCATTGCCAAAGAGCTTTAAAGATCAACAGATTGATGCGGTCATGACGGTTGCGACTAAGGGTGTTCCTTTGGCCAATGCAGTAGCCAATGTTCTCAATGTACCTTTTGTCATCGTTCGTCGGGATTTAAAGATTACAGAAGGATCAACGGTCAGTGTCAACTACGTATCGGGCTCCAGTGGAGATCGTATCGAAAAGATGTTCTTGTCTAAGCGCAGTCTCAAGGCCGGCAGCCGTGTCTTGATTGTGGATGACTTCCTCAAAGGCGGGGGGACCATTACAGGGATGATTAGCCTCTTATCTGAGTTTGACTCTGAGCTGGCAGGTGTAGCGGTCTTTGCGGACAACGCGCAGGCCAATCGCGATTATCTGGACTATAAATCGCTCTTGAAAGTAACCAATATTGATGTCAAGGCGAATACCATTGATGTGGAAATTGGAAATATTTTTGATTAGGGAAAAGGGCGGAGATTATAGATGAAAACAGTTTTAGAAAAGTTTGACCACAGTCCGCTGTGGATTCGTTTAGGAGTATTGTCGATTTTATTTGGGATTCTGATTACCGGCATGGTTTTTGTGCAGGGCCAGTCTAATTCCACCAGAAATTCAGTTAGTTCAGCCGCCAGCATCGCATCAAGTAGCTCTTCCTTACAGCTATCTTCTGCTCAAAAAGAAGCACAGGAAAAAGAAATTCAGGAAGAGGAGCAAGCAGTTCAGGCCGCAGAAGAAGCAGTTAAACAGCTTGAAACCATGCAAACTTTGGAAGATTTGCAGCTAGCTAAGACTGCAGTAGAGAAGGTTAAGGATGCAGCGACGAAGGCTAGATTTCAAAGTCGTATTCAGGCGATAGCAGTCTTGATTGATCCGGAAACAGCCCAGGCAGCTGTATCAGAAGAAGCAGTGGCTCAGCCGCAGCAATAAGTTAGCAGCAATCTAATAAACAGAGATAGGCTTAAAATAGAAAAAATGTATTGACAGAGAAGTATCGTCGTGCTATAATGATAGACGGTACTTTTTACTTTTGGTCTCTCAAAAGTGTACAGAGACGTGCTGACAAATGTTGCAAAAGTACACGCAGATGGTAGCTGTCACCAAGTGTATCATCACCAAAATTAAAAAAATACAGGAGAATGTAGATGCCTACAATTAACCAATTGGTTCGCAAACCGCGTAAATCAAAAGTAGAAAAATCTAAATCACCAGCTTTGAACGTTGGTTACAACAGCCATAAAAAAGTTCAAACAAACGTATCTTCACCACAAAAACGTGGAGTTGCAACCCGTGTCGGAACTATGACACCTAAGAAACCGAAACTCTGCCCTTCGTAAAGTTTGCCCGTGTACGTCTGAGCAACCTGATTGAAGTTACAGCTTACATCCCAGGTATCGGACACAACCTGCAAGAGCACAGCGTAGTGCTTCTTCGTGGTGGACGTGTAAAGACCTTCCAGGGGTACGTTACCATATCGTCCGCGGTGCACTTGATACAGCAGGTGTTACTGATCGTAAACAAGGCCGTTCTAAATACGGTACTAAAAAACCAAAAGCATAAGGAAAGGGGAGAAAGATAAATGAGTCGTAAAAACCAAGCGCCTAAGCGCGAAGTATTGCCAGATCCGCTTTACAATTCAAAATTAGTTACTCGTCTTATCAACCGCGTTATGCTTGATGGTAAGCGTGGTACAGCAGCTTCTATCGTTTACGGAGCTTTTGACCAAATCAAAGAAGCAACTGGAAACGACGCGCTGGAAGTATTTGAAACAGCTATGGAAAACATCATGCCTGTACTTGAAGTTCGTGCTCGCCGTGTCGGTGGTTCAAACTACCAAGTTCCGGTTGAAGTTCGTCCAGAACGCCGTACAACACTTGGACTTCGCTGGTTGGTAACGATTGCTCGTCAACGTGGTGAGCACACAATGGTTGACCGCCTTGCAAAAGAAATCTTGGATGCATCTAACAACACCGGTGCAGCTGTTAAGAAACGTGAAGATACTCACCGTATGGCTGAAGCCAACCGTGCCTTCGCACACTTCCGTTGGTAATATAGGATGCGAAAGCGTTAAGAAAGTCCCAGAGAAAATAGGGAATCGAAGCAGGTTGCGATTACTACCAATGAGATTCATCTTTTTCTCCAGACTTTTAGCTTGAGCTCAACTAGATCATGATGCTAGGGACGGTAAGGATGCAAAGTAAAAATATGAAACTGACGTAGTATTCGATGAATACAGGAGTTTATCTTTTTCACACAGCATCCCGTTCCAGCTCAAATAGGCTAAGTCGAGCTTTTAGCTGAGTTCAATTCAACTTATCTACAAGTTGAGACCAACAAAAACAAGATAAACATTGAGAACGGGTAGGTCCTGCCTATCCGTTTTTGCTAAATCATGTTATAATAAATTGTAAAATAAATTAATAGGAGAAATAACCAAATGGCTCGCGAATTTTCACTTGAAAAAACTCGTAATATCGGTATCATGGCCCACGTCGATGCTGGTAAAACAACAACAACTGAGCGTATTCTTTACTACACTGGTAAAATCCACAAAATCGGTGAAACTCACGAAGGTGCGTCACAAATGGACTGGATGGAGCAAGAGCAAGAGCGTGGTATCACTATCACATCTGCTGCGACAACAGCTCAATGGAACAACCACCGCGTAAACATCATCGACACACCAGGACACGTGGACTTCACAATCGAAGTACAACGTTCTCTTCGTGTCTTGGACGGTGCGGTAACCGTTCTTGACTCACAATCAGGTGTTGAGCCTCAAACTGAAACAGTTTGGCGCCAAGCAACTGAGTACGGAGTTCCTCGTATCGTATTTGCTAACAAGATGGACAAGATTGGTGCTGACTTCCTTTACTCAGTAAGCACTTTGCATGATCGTCTTCAAGCAAACGCTCATCCAATCCAATTGCCAATTGGTTCAGAAGATGACTTCCGCGGAATTATCGACTTGATCAAGATGAAGGCTGAAATCTATACTAACGACCTTGGTACAGATATTTTGGAAGAAGATATCCCAGCTGAATACCTTGAGCAAGCTCAAGAATACCGTGAAAAATTGGTGGAAGCAGTTGCTGAAACTGATGAAGATTTGATGATGAAATACCTTGAAGGTGAAGAAATCACTAACGAAGAATTGAAAGCTGCTATCCGTAAAGCGACTATCAATGTTGAATTCTTCCCAGTATTATGTGGTTCTGCCTTCAAGAACAAGGGTGTTCAATTGATGCTTGATGCGGTTATTGACTACCTTCCAAGCCCACTTGACATCCCAGCTATCAAGGGTATCAATCCAGATACAGAAGAAGAAGAAACTCGTCCTGCATCTGATGAAGAGCCATTTGCAGCTCTTGCCTTCAAGATCATGACTGACCCATTCGTAGGTCGTTTGACTTTCTTCCGTGTTTACTCAGGTGTTCTGAACAGCGGTTCATATGTATTGAACACTTCTAAAGGTAAACGTGAGCGTATCGGACGTATCCTGCAAATGCACGCTAACAGCCGTAACGAAATCGAAACAGTATACGCTGGTGATATCGCTGCTGCCGTAGGTTTGAAAGATACAACTACTGGTGACTCATTGACAGATGAAAAAGCTAAGATCATCCTTGAGTCTATCAATGTTCCAGAACCAGTTATCCAATTGATGGTTGAGCCTAAGTCTAAGGCTGACCAAGACAAGATGGGTATTGCTCTGCAAAAACTGGCTGAAGAAGATCCAACATTCCGTGTTGAAACAAATGTTGAAACTGGTGAAACAGTTATCTCTGGTATGGGTGAGCTTCACTTGGATGTCCTTGTTGACCGTATGCGTCGTGAGTTCAAGGTTGAAGCTAACGTAGGTGCACCTCAAGTATCTTACCGTGAAACATTCCGTGCTCCAACTCAAGCTCGTGGATTCTTCAAACGCCAATCTGGTGGTAAAGGTCAGTTCGGTGACGTTTGGATCGAATTTACACCAAACGAAGAAGGAAAAGGTTTCGAGTTTGAAAATGCTATTGTCGGTGGTGTGGTTCCACGCGAATTCATCCCTGCAGTAGAAAAAGGTTTGGTTGAGTCAATGGCGAACGGTGTCCTTGCTGGTTACCCAATCGTTGACGTGAAAGCGAAACTTTACGATGGTTCATACCACGATGTCGACTCATCTGAAACAGCCTTCAAGGTTGCGGCATCACTTGCTTTGAAAGAAGCTGCTAAGACTGCACAACCAGCTATCCTTGAGCCAATGATGTTGGTAACAATCACTGTTCCTGAAGAAAATCTTGGTGACGTTATGGGTCACGTAACAGCTCGTCGTGGACGTGTTGATGGTATGGAAGCGCATGGTAACAGCCAAATCGTTCGTGCTTATGTTCCACTTGCTGAAATGTTCGGTTATGCGACAGTTCTTCGTTCAGCATCACAAGGACGCGGTACCTTCATGATGGTATTTGACCACTACGAAGATGTACCTAAGTCAGTACAAGAAGAAATCATTAAGAAAAACAAAGGTGAAGCTTAATCTTTGAGCAAACCTTGGCACTCGCATTTGCGGGTGCTTTTTCTATTTTTATAGAACTGTCCCCTCAATAAAAAAAGAGGGAAATGATTTATTTTGTAAGTTGTATTCCTGCATTTTCAAAAGTTACTGCTTTGCTTTTTCAAATCAATGAAAGCAGAAATGAAAGTTAGTGAAAGAATTCATAATACTTGTTAATAACAATGAAATCAGTTGCATTTTACCTCAATTAAGTATATAATAGAAATGTTGAAAGGTGATTTGTAGCAACTCAAGTTACTCTTTTCACATAAAAATTTTTTGATTTTCATAAGGAGGAAATCACGAATGGTAGTTAAAGTTGGTATTAACGGTTTCGGTCGTATCGGTCGTCTTGCTTTCCGTCGTATCCAAAACGTAGAAGGTGTTGAAGTTACTCGCATCAACGACCTTACAGATCCAGTAATGCTTGCACATCTGTTGAAATACGACACAACTCAAGGTCGTTTCGATGGTACTGTTGAAGTTAAAGAAGGTGGATTCGAAGTTAACGGTAAATTCGTTAAAGTTTCTGCTGAACGTGACCCAGAACAAATTGACTGGGCTACTGACGGTGTAGAAATCGTTCTTGAAGCAACTGGTTTCTTTGCTAAGAAAGATGCTGCTGAAAAACACCTTAAAGGTGGTGCTAAGAAAGTTGTTATCACTGCTCCTGGTGGAAATGATGTTAAAACAATTGTATTTAACACTAACCACGACATTCTTGATGGTACTGAAACAGTTATCTCAGGTGCTTCATGTACTACAAACTGCTTGGCTCCAATGGCTAAAGCACTTCAAGACAACTTCGGTGTTGTTGAAGGTTTGATGACTACTATCCACGCTTACACTGGTGACCAAATGATCCTTGACGGACCACACCGTGGTGGTGACCTTCGTCGTGCTCGCGCTGGTGCTGCAACATCGTTCCTAACTCAACTGGTGCTGCTAAAGCTATCGGCTTGGTTATCCCAGAATTGAACGGTAAATTGGACGGATCTGCACAACGCGTTCCAACTCCAACTGGATCAGTTACTGAATTGGTTGCTGTTCTTGAAAAGAACGTAACAGTTGATGAAGTAAACGCAGCTATGAAAGCAGCAGCTAACGAATCATACGGTTACACAGAAGATCCAATCGTATCTTCAGATATCGTAGGTATGTCTTACGGTTCATTGTTTGACGCAACTCAAACTAAAGTTCTTGATGTTGACGGCAAACAATTGGTTAAAGTTGTATCATGGTACGACAACGAAATGTCATACACTGCACAACTTGTACGTACTCTTGAATACTTCGCGAAAATCGCTAAATAATTCAATAGTAAAAGAAAGAGGCTCATTTGAGTCTCTTTTTCTGTGCACTGTTTTGCGAGAATTATTAGAGACAGGGCTATGGTATGTTGTACTTCTATTTTCCAAATTTTCAGTCATATAGAAAGTCATTTTTACCATATCTGTCCATTTTTCTAAATGCTTCAAGGAGCTATTTTGCGGTAAGAGAAGCTAAGCATACTTTCCTTAAAGAAAACTATACCAATTTTACACTTGACAAACTAAAAAACAGTGTGTATACTATCTTTGTTGAAGTTATTTAACTTCAAGTATACTATACCAATTTTTAATAAGAAGGGCTGGTTTCTAAGGCTAGAAATCAGAAGTAACGTTATGTGTGGAATTGTCGGAGTTGTCGGAAATCGCAACGCAACAGATATTTTGATGCAGGGCTTGGAAAAGCTGGAATACCGTGGTTATGACTCAGCTGGAATTTTTGTAACAACAGGGAAAACTTCTAGTCTGGTCAAGTCAGTCGGTCGTATCGCTGACCTACATGCTAAAATTGGCATCGATGTTGCTGGGACTACTGGTATCGGACATACTCGTTGGGCTACTCATGGAAAACCAAGTGAAAACAATGCCCATCCTCATACTTCACAGACTGGCCGTTTTGTCTTGGTTCACAACGGTGTGATTGAGAACTACCTTGATATTAAGAACAATTATCTAGCTGGTCATGACTTCAAGGGGCAGACAGATACAGAGATTGCTGTGCATCTGATTGGCAAATTCGCTGAAGAAGAAGGCTTGTCTGTTTTAGAAGCCTTTAAAAAAGCTCTTCACATTATCCGTGGTTCTTATGCCTTTGCTTTGGTGGATTCAGAAGATGCAGATGTTATCTATGTTGCTAAAAATAAATCTCCACTTCTAGTCGGACTGGGTGAAGGCTACAATATGGTCTGCTCAGATGCCATGGCCATGATTCGTGAGACGAATCAATTTATGGAAATTCATGACCAAGAGCTGGTTATTGTCCGTAAAGACAGTGTGGAAGTGCAGGATTATGACGGGAATACTCTGGAGCGTGAAAGCTATACAGCTGAGCTTGACTTGTCCGATATCGGTAAGGGAACTTATCCATACTATATGCTCAAGGAAATCGACGAGCAGCCAACTGTGATGCGTAAGCTAATCAGCGCTTATACAGATGATAAGGGGCAAGTATCAGTAGATGCGGATATTGTCAAGGCTGTTCAGGAAGCTGACCGTCTCTATATCCTTGCAGCTGGAACTTCTTACCATGCTGGCTATGCTTCTAAGCGTATGCTGGAAGAGCTGACGGATACACCTGTTGAGCTGGGCATTGCTTCTGAGTGGGGCTATGCTATGCCGCTCCTTAGCAAGAAGCCTCTCTTTATCTTTATCAGCCAATCTGGTGAAACAGCTGACAGCCGTCAGGTCTTAGTCAAGGCGAATCAGATGGGCATTCCAAGTTTGACCGTGACCAATGTTCCGGGTTCTACGCTTTCTCGGGAAGCCAATCATACCATGCTGCTGCATGCAGGTCCTGAGATTGCGGTTGCTTCTACTAAGGCCTATACAGCTCAAATCGCAACCTTGGCTTTCTTGGCTAAAGCTGTTGGTGATGCCAATGCTTCTGAGAAAGCGACAGCCTTTGATTTGGTTCACGAGCTGTCCTTAGTTGCGCAGTCTATTGAGTCCACTTTGTCAGAAAAGGAGTTGATTGACAATAAGGTCCGTGGCCTTCTGGAAACGACCCGCAATGCATTCTATATCGGCCGTGGTCAAGACTACTATGTGGCGATGGAAGCCAGCCTAAAACTCAAAGAAATTTCTTATATCCAGTGTGAAGGTTTCGCGGCTGGTGAGCTCAAACACGGTACGATCTCTCTGATTGAAGACGGGACACCAGTCTTGGCCCTGCTTTCTGATGAAATCTTGGCTAGTCATACACGAGGCAATATTTCAGAAGTCGTAGCTCGGGGTGCCAAGGTGCTGACCATTGCTGAGGAGAATGTAGCCAAAGAAGGTGACGATATCGTACTCAATCAGGTTCATCCATACCTGTCACCAATCTCTATGGTAGTACCGACACAGCTCATTGCTTACTTTGCAACCTTGCACCGTGGTCTGGATGTAGATAAGCCTCGAAATCATGGTCTGCTCGTAGAACAAGCTTTAACGAATCTTGATAATAATACTAAGCCTCAGATTTTTTCTGGGCTGGTATGGTATTTTAAAAGACGATGCTCTTGGTCTTCTTTGACCACAGTAAAGCTAGTTGACGGATGAATATCCTATTTCATACAGATGGACAAATAGGATGAGACTATTTTGTTTTTATCACTAATTGCACAAAGTATTTTTTATTCAAATATCAGGACAAAAGTACGGTGGAACAGTATTTTACCTTTGGAGAGACAACGCCGCTGGAGGACAGGGTGACCGGTACCATGATGAGCGGATTCGGCATTGGTAGCAGAGATTGAGCTGGGTAAGGATTAAGGTGGGGCTTGACTTGTGGCGGTGGCTGAGAGCATCACAGGGAGGACTTTATGGTCTCTGCGCTGATTGTGCTGGAAAACCCGGTGCGATCAAGACGAGAAGATCTGCCTGACCAGTGTCATTAAAAAATTTGTTGAGCTTGGATCCTATTCGGAGTTCACCAGCAGTATGCGACGATTGATGCATTGTCAAAATGGCAGAGCGAGGTCATGGCTGTCGTGGCTCTTTATCGAATCCTTTCTCCGCCTTGGCTATGACTTGAAGGATTGCGAAGAGCTTTGATGAAGCTGACCCGTCTTCGCCAGTGCCGATACGCAGTTGAATTGGAAGGGCAAGCTGACGCAGACTATTGGAAAATCAAGCCCACCTACGAAGCCGTGCAAACATTGCCAGTTTGGGTGAAGACGGGGGGCAATGTCGAGTCCACCATTAAGGTCGCTCTAGAAGGGGCCTGCCAATTGCGTATGCCATTATCGGTGACAGCCCAGCGCTTCTGCCTCTGCTGGATGCCTATCGCCGATTGGGCAGGAAAGTACACTGGGGATGAAAAAGTTGAAGATCATGTCACCTCAAGGCTGAGATAATACGAGAGGCGGTCCGGACCTTCCATCCGACCAAGCAGGTAGGACGCTATCTTCTAAGGACTGCCCCTCGGCGGGAGATGACCTATGAGCAATACCTAGATCAGGTAGACCAGAGGGGGCCATGTTTGTTTGCAGCCCTGAAAGGCTGCTCAGAAATTGATCGCATGATAGAGGAGCTGGACCAGACCGCTTCATGCTGCATCTGCCGTTGGGATCAAGCCTGCATGAGCAGGTTCTCCAGTCTGAACTTTACACCATGTTGCACCGTCGTGGGAGTTATTTGTACATGGCAAGTAAGATCGGAGAAAAGCTTGATAAAATTACCTATCTCTATCCATAGAAAATATATATGGTACTTATCTAAAAAAGGTACAAAAAACAAGGTTATTCAGCAGAGTCTGAAAAGCCTTGAAAAAGCTAGCTTAGTCTAGCTTTTTTATTTTGCTTTGATAAATATTTTTAATCAGGCTGATAGGGAAAATATATTTCCCAGGAGAAGGAGAGGATGGTAAGATATATTACAAATTCAAAGAAGGAGGAAGTAATGGTCAGCAAGAAAGAATTAGTGCTGAGAGTTTTTCGGGGTGAAGAAGTTGACCGAGTGCCTGTTGGATTCTGGTTTCACTTTGTAAGCCAAGAGGAAAGATGCTGGGCCTGGACAATCCAATGATTTTCAATAAAAGTGTTGAGGGGCATGCTGCTTATGTTCGAGCTGCACGGCCAGACTTTGTCAAGATTATGAGCGATGGCTTCTTTAAGTATCCTAGCGAGCTTTATTCGGATCATATTGAGTCCATTCGGGACTTGGCAGCTATCCAGTCTATCGGTGAGCATCATCCTTGGATTGAGCAGCAGATTGAGATGGTGAAGGCTGTAAAGGCAAGCTATTCGGAGGACCTCGCTTCCTTCTACAATATCTTTTCGCCGGTCTCCTATCTCAAGCGCTGGTTCCGCAGGGAAGGGTCGCGAGGAGATAGAGAAATTGCAGATTTTCTAGCAGAGGATCCTGAGCTGACAGGACATATTTTAGATGTCATTGCCGGTGATATTGCTATTTTGACTAGACGCATCATTGAGGAAGCGGGCATTGAGGGGATTTATCTCAGTACCCAGCAAATCCAAGACGGTCGGGTAGATGCGGCCAGTTATCGTCGTTATATTGAGCCTAGTACAGTTAAGATTCTGGAAGTGGCCAATGCGGCTGGCGGTCAGAATATTCTCCATATCTGCGGCTTTGAAGGGGCCAGCAATAATTTGGAACTGTTCAAAGACTATCCGGCTCAAGTCTTTAACTGGGCAACCCATCATGAGGGGGTCAGCTTAGCGGAAGGGCGCAAGCTCTTTGGCGGTCAGACTGTCCTGGGCGGCTTTGAAAATGGCAGAGCAGCTCTTCTAAATACAGGCAGTCGTGCAGAGTTAGAGGCTGAGACCAAGCAACTGCTGGCTGCAGCTGGCAGTCAGGGAGTGATTCTAGGGGCTGACTGCACTGTACCAGATGATTTCGAAGTAGAAAGACTGGACTGGATTCGTCAGGTAGCTAGTCAGTTCTGATAGATTTGCCAAAGCAATCAAAGGGCAATTTTCAACTCTTTCAAGGAGGAAGATAGATGAATCGGTATCAAAAAAGGCTTGCTGCTCTTGCTCTGATATTCTTGATAATAGGAACCTTTCTGAGCATCAGTCAGATTTATGCCCATCAGTCCTCAGACAAAAAAGAAGACGATTTGCAGGTGCTCAAGAAACTGCCAGAGCAGTCAACTGGCTTGATGCAGCCCAATGATATCGCGGCTCTGCTCTTGTTGGATTAGAATTGTACTTAAAAAGATGAATTAGCCTAATTAAAAAGCTAAAAAACAAATCATTGGCTAGATAGGAACGATTTAAAAAAGGAGAGAAGATGACTTCAAAAAGAGAATTAGTACTGAAGGCTTTCAGAGGAGAGCCCGTTGACCGAGTGCCAGTTGGTTTCTGGCATCATTTTACCAGCGAGGATGAGTGGCTGGCTGGTTTTGGAAATCAGGCCATTATTGAGAAAAATCTGGCTGGTCATCAAGCTTTTCTGGCAGAAGTCGAGCCAGACTTTATCAAGCTGATGAGTGATGGTTATTTTGCCTATCCTAATGAACGCTTGAAAAAAGTCCAATCTATAAAAGACTTAGCAGATATTGAGCCGCTAGGTGCTGACCACCCTTGGATTAGTGAGCAGGTGGAGCTGGTTCAGAAGATTAGGGCTGGCTTTACAGAGGACTTGGTCGCTATTTACAATATTTTTGCGCCAGTGACCTACTTTCAAATGGTTGGTCGGTAAGGTTGCTGGTGGAGATGATATCATTGCAGATTTCTTGGCGGAGGATGCGGTGCTCACGAAGCGGGTGCTGGATGTGATTGCTCAAGATATTGCAGCTTTGACGGAGCGGATTATCAAGGAAGCTGGTGCGGATGGAATCTACCTCAGCGTTCAGAGCATTCAGGATGCACGGGTGTCGGCTGAAGACTATAAGGCTTTTATTGCTCCTAGTGAATTGGCGGTGCTGGAAGCAGCCAATGCGGCTGGCGGAGTGAATATCCTGCACATTTGCGGTTACGAAGGCGCGCGAAATGATGTTCATCTTTTTACTGACTATCCAGCTCAGGTCATCAACTGGGCAGTGGGGCCAGAAGGCATCAGCCTAGCGGAGGGCCGGAAATTGTTTGGCGGTCGTACTGTCTTGGGTGGCTTTGAAAATGGCAAGGACGGCCTGCTCTACACGGGCAGTCAAGCAGCTATTCAAGACGAGACCAAGCGACTGATAGCAGAGGCTGGCAAGGAAGCTTTGATTATCGGGGCTGACTGTACTATTCCAAGCGATATTGAAGCAGAGCGGATTCAGTGGGTTCGCCAAGCAGCAAGCTTAACATAAGAAGGAGACGAAAGAATGAGCAAGAAAAAATGGATTATTGGTGGAGCAGCAGTGATTGCTATTGTAGCTGCGACTTACTTGGGCCGGACTTTGACAGGTGCTTCATCTAGCAAGACGAGCAGCTCTGCATCAGGCAGCGGCAAGGTCACGACTTTGAAAGTGGCACATACACAGAACTATGTTCCCTATGACTTTGTGGATGAAAAGGGAGAATCAGATGGCTATGAGGTTGCTGTTCTCAAGGCTATTGATGAAAAGCTGCCAGACTATCAGTTTGAATATACCGGTACCAGTGATGAGGATCTCTTAGTCGGTCTGGAATCTGGAAAATATGATATCGGAACCAAGGGAGCATGGTACACCGAAGAGCGGGCGAAGAAGTTCATCATTCCAAAAAGCCCAATCGGCGCTAGCATTATAGGTTTCACTATCCGCAAGGAAGACGCTGAAAAATACAAGACAATTGATGATTTTGCCAAGGAAAAGGGTAAGCTGGTACCAATCTCTCCGCAGAATGCTCAATGGGCCGTTATCGAAGAGTATAACCAGAAGCATAGCGGTGCTCCTATTGATTTGACTGCAGCAGAGTCCTTCAAGGTAGCTGACGCTTATGCTTGGGTTCTGGAAGGGCGCTACGATGCTTTCTTTGACATCAAGCTGTCTTTTGAAAAAGCTGTGACAGATAAAGAAGGTTCTTACCATCAGTATGCGGATCAACTGACTTGGTTCCCTTACAAGGGGATTCCGACCTATCCCCTGCTTCATAAAAACGAAAAAAATGAAGAATTTGCCAAGGCATACGAGAAGGCAATTAAGGAACTGGAAAAAGACGGAACCTTGGCTAAACTATCTGAAAAGTATTTCGGAGAAGATGTCTTCTCTTATGTGGACAAGGATTAGTGGCTGCTGTCTGCTGATTACGGAAAATCAAAAGGCTGACTGAGAAGCTGGCTGAATATAGAGTTGGTGGCTTCTAAGCTGACCTTGCTGCTGTTTGAAGGAATTTTCAAAGAGGATAACTAGGCGAGAGCATGGCTGCTCCAAGCTGAAAGTGCCCGTCCAAGAGAAGCTTATTCTATCTAATCATTGTCGAAGGAGAAGAAAATTATGGTCTCGTATGACTTATCCCGTGTCTTTGGCCTGCTGCCTAGTCTGCTGCAGGCTCTGCCGACCACTTTATGGATTATGTTTGTGACAGCTTTGATTGGCTCCTTGCTGGGTGGTCTGTTGGCTTGGGCTCAGATTTGCTGAGGAGCAGTCTTTTGCTGGTCTGGCTAGAGGATATATATTTATCCTTAGATGTACACCGCCTATTGTCTTACTTTTCTTGGTTTTTTATGGCATTCCAGAGTTTTTAGAATGGTGGCTGGGGCTGGATATCAATAATTGGTCGCGGACTGTGTTTTGTCATCATCACCATGATTCTGCTCTTTGCGGCTATGATTGCGGAAGTCTTCAAGGCAGCTTATCTTGCTGTTCCCAAGGGACAGACTGAGGCAGGTCTCAGTATTGGCTTGACACCGGTGCAGACTTTTCTGCGTATCATCCTGCCACAGGCTTTTCGCATCGCCCTGCCCAATCTGACTACTGCCCTTCTTAATCTCATGCGGGATGCTGCGCTGGCTTATACGATTGGGGCAGTGGATGTCATGGGAGCAGGGGCCAAAATCTCATCAGCCGGAATCTGGGCAATTATTCCCTCGAAACCTATACAGCGGTGGCCTTGATTTACTGGGGGATTGCTCTAGTGGTTTCGCTGGCTTCCCAGCTTCTGGAAAAAGTCTGACAGTCAAGGAGAGGTAAAGCATGGATTTGAATTATATTGTAAATACCTTTCTGGTTACTTTGAAAGGCATACCGGTAACCCTGATCATTATGGTGGTGGCTATTCTGCTCAGCTTTATTCCGGCTCTGCTTCTAGCTCTGGGACAGATTTATAAAGTTCGGGGTGTGAGGACCTTTTCGGTGATTTATCTGGCCTTTATTCGGGCGACGCCTCCTATTTTGCTCATTCTCTTTTTCTACAGTCTTTTTCCTAGCTTACTGAATCAAATATTCAAAAGTCTGGGCAGTCAGGTAGACGTCTTTAAGTTCAATCCACTTTACTATGCTTTCATCATCTATAGCCTGATGACGACAGGCAGTTTGTCGGAAATACTGCGCTCTGCCATATTGACAGTGGATAAAGGACAGTTAGAAGCGGCTCAAGCGATTGGTTTAACGAATTTTCAAGCCTATCGGAGGATTGTTTTTCCTCAGGCTCTGCGCTCTGCCCTGCCCAATCTGGCCAATCTGGTTATCAATCTAGTCAAGGGAACCTCGCTGGTATTTGTCATGACAGTCAAGGATATCACAGCCCTTGGCTAAGATAGAAGCCTCCCATTCTTACCAGTATTCAGAGTCTTACCTGGTGATTTTTGTTATTTATCTCATTATTTGCGGCTTGATTCAGTGGATGTTTAGGGGCTTGGAAAAGCGCTACGCTCTTGCTTAGGAAGGAAAGATTATGTTAGAAGTAAAACATATCTCCAAACGATTTGGAGAGCATCAGGTGCTGGCAGATGTCAGTCTCAAGGTCAATCAAGGTGACGTTGTGGTTATTCTGGGACCCTCAGGCTCTGGGAAAACAACATTTCTACGCTGTCTGAATCACTTAGAAAAAGCGGATAGCGGCCAGCTGACTTTGTCTGGTAAGGACTATGATTTAGCTAAACTCAGCAAAAAAAGGAGATTTTGGAAATTCGTAGAAAGACGGCCTTTGTCTTCCAGCATTATAATCTCTTTGCCAATAAAACTGCCTTTGGAAAATATCTTAGAGGGCTTAGTGATAGCTCGTAAGATACCGAGGGAAGAAGCGCTTGAGATTGCGGAAGAGTCCTTGAAGCGCGTGGGCCTCTTGGCCTACAAAGACTACTATCCTTCTCAGCTATCAGGCGGCCAGCAGCAGCGGATTGGGATTGCGCGTGCCATTGCTGTCAAGCCAGATGTCATCCTGCTGGATGAACCAACTTCGGCTCTAGATCCGGAATTGGTCGGTGAAGTTCTCAGCGTCATGAAACAGTTGGCTCAGGAGGGAGTGACCATGGTCGTTGTGACCCATGAGATGAGCTTTGCTCGTGATGTGGCCAACCATGTTATCTTTATGGACGGAGGTCACATCATCGAAGAAAATCCTCCTCAGGAATTCTTCAGCAGTCCAAAGGAAGAGCGGACCCAACAGTTTCTGTCCCGCATTCTGTCCGATGCCAGCTATAGTGTAGAGTATATGATTTAAAAATCTGGA